>ERZ795031.7-NODE-7-length-262073-cov-17.039528_pt1 | contig 262073 bp, 239 predicted proteins | sample MGYA00375123_ERZ795031 | MGnify/ENA primary metagenome ERZ795031 (study PRJEB30166, sample SAMN05720159) | activated sludge metagenome | isolation source: anaerobic digester from wastewater treatment plant | place: USA | collected 2015-04-21 ...
TAGATAGTGGCCGTGCGCACCCGGGAAACAACCCCCGGATGGAGTGGCGGGGGCCGGGCATGGTTTTTCATGGGAACAGGGCCTGGTGGGCACGGGGGAGAACGGGGCAGAAGTATTTGAAGAAAGAGAAAAATTCTGTTTTTCACACCGAGTGATCGCTTGACGGGGAGCGCCTTGGAATGATAGAATCTCACCCATGCTAGACATCAAAACGATCCGACAAAACATCGACCTGGTCAGAACAGCACTCAAGAATCGCGGAACCCAGATGGATCTCGACGTCCTCATCGACCTCGATGCCAGAAGAAGGGCCCTTATCCAGGAGGCAGAGGAGCTCAAGGCCAAGAGGAATCAGTTCTCCTCGCAGATGGCCAAAGGCAAGGGCGAAGGCGGGGATTTCGAGGCGGCGAAGATCGAGATGCGCCAGATGTCGGAGCGGATCAAGGCCATCGACGTCGAGCTCAAGGACGCCGAGGATGCGGTGAGCCGCTTCATCATGGAGATCCCGAACATACCGCACGAGAGCGTGCCGGTGGGTACGAGCTCGGATGACAACCCGGTGGTGCGGGTCTGGGGCGAGAAGCCGACGTTCCCGTTTACCCCGAAGGAGCACTGGGAGGTCGGGGAGTCCCTGGGCATCCTTGACTTCAAGCGCGCCGCCAAGATCACGGGCACCCGCTTCTGCGTCAACTGGGCCACAGGCGCGGCGCTCGAGCGGGCGATCATCTCCTTCATGCTCGACGTGCACACCAGGGAGCACGGCTGCACCGAGGTCTACACGCCCTTCATGGTGAACCGCGACAGCATGACCGCCACGGGGCAGCTTCCGAAGTTCGAGGCAGACCTCTTCCACACGGACATGGACTACTTCCTGGTGCCCACGGCCGAGGTCCCGGTGACGAACCTCTACCGCGACGAGACGCTCAACGAGGAAGACCTGCCCATCAAGCTCGTGTCCTACACTCCTTGCTTCAGGCTGGAGGCCGGCTCCTATGGCAAGGACACCCGGGGGCTCATCAGGCAGCACCAGTTCGACAAGGTGGAGCTCGTGCGGTTCGCCCATCCTTCGCGGTCCTTCACCGATCTCGAGGAGCTCACCGCGGACGCCGAGGACATCCTCAAGAAGCTGGGGCTCCACTACCGGGTGGTGTGTCTGTGCACCGGGGACCTCGGGTTCTCGTCGGCGAAGACCTATGACCTCGAGGTGTGGATGCCTGCCCAGGGCGTGTACCGGGAGATCTCCTCGTGCAGCAACTTCGTGGACTTCCAGTCCCGCAGGGGCCAGATCCGCTACAAGGGCAAGGCCTCGAAGAAGTCCGAGCTGTGCCACACCCTGAACGGCAGCGGCCTTGCCGTGGGCAGGACGCTCGCCGCGATCCTGGAGAACTACCAGAGGGAAGACGGAACCGTGGTCGTCCCCGAGGTCCTGCGGCAGTACATGAAGCTTGACCTCATTACGCCAATCAGTTAAGGAACATAGTCGACCGGAGGGATGGCCGAGTGGTTTAAGGCGGCGGTCTTGAAAACCGTTGTGCAGCAATGCACCGCGGGTTCGAATCCTGCTCCCTCCGCCAGGGCCGGAGAGTTGGCCGAGTGGACGAAGGCGTTCGCCTGCTAAGCGAATGTAGGGCCAAAAGCTCTACCGAGGGTTCGAATCCCTCACTCTCCGCCAATCCCCTCATCCCCGCACTTCCCGCTGCCCTCCTCCGGGCACGCCGCACATCTCTCACGTACGCCCGGGATATTATGGTGCCTTGAGAGTTTTTTTATTTGACAACGTCAGCTCACATTGTGTATTGAAATTGTTCAATAACGATCGTTATGTAACATGTTAAGAAAAATTGCCTGTTCTTGTTCTGAAATGGTGTGAGAGTTCCAATCACCTGCAGCCTGCTCATGAAGTGTTTTCGGGCATGGGGATATCCGGCTTTGAAGGACGTCAGACTCACAACATCAAGGTTAAGGAGGGTGTCTTATGGGTAATTCGCTGGTGAATTCGAGAGACCAGAGGTTCGTTCTCTACGAGCAGATCGGGATTGAGAAGCTGTTTGCGTTCGACAAGTTCAAGGACTTCTCGCTGGACATGGTCGACATGATGCTCACGGAGGCGGAGAAGTTCGCGGTGGAGGAGATCCTGCCCACCTTCGAGAAGGGCGACCGCGACGATCCCGCCACGTTCAGGGATGGGCACGCCTATGCGCCGAAGTGCTACCACGCCCCCTTCAGGAAGTTCGTCGAGGGCGGCTGGCTCTGTCCCATGGCGCCGCCCGAGCTGGGCGGACAGGGAATACCCATGACCGCCTACTATGCCTGCTCCGAGCTCTTCGGTGCGGCCAACTACGCCTTCTGCATGTACCCCGGCCTCACCCTGGGCGCAGCCGCCATGATCGCCACCTACGGCACCCCTGAGCAGCTCCGGAAATACGCCCTGCGGATGTTCTCCGGCGAGTGGGCGGGCACCATGTGCCTCACCGAGCCGGGGGCGGGCACTGACGTGGGCGCGCTTCGCACCACCGCCAAGAGGCTCCCGGACGGCAGGTTCAGCATCACCGGCACGAAGTGCTTCATCTCCGCGGGCGACCACGACCTGACCGAGCAGATCGTGCACCCGGTGCTGGCCAGGATCGAAGGCGACCCGGCCGGTACGCCCGGCATCTCCATCTTCATCGTACCCAAGTACCGGGTCAACGACGACGGCACCCTGGGCGAGTTCAACGACGTGAACACGGGCGGCATCGAGCACAAGATGGGCATCAACGGCTCAGCCACCTGCACGCTCAACTTCGGCGAGAACGGCAACTGCATCGGCGAGCTCATGGGCAACGAGCGTGAAGGCATCAAGGTCATGTTCATGATGATGAACGAGGCCAGGCTCGGCACGGGCATGCAGGGCCTCGACCTGGCGAGCGCGAGCCTCGAGCATGCGATCCAGTATGCCAAGGAGCGGGTCCAGTTCCGCAGGATCGAGCAGATCGGCGACAACTCGGCCCCGGGCGTGCCCATCATCAACCACCCGGACATCCGGCGCTCGCTTTTGTGGATGAAGTCCCACGTGGAGGGCATGCGCTCGCTCAACTACTTCATCGCCTACTGCATCGACATGGAGCACATCGCCCCCACCGACGAGGAGAAGGCGAAGATGAAGGGCCTCATCGAGCTGCTCACCCCCATCTCGAAGGCCTACTGCTCGGACAAGGCCGTGGAGGTCTGCTCCCTGGGCATGGACGTGTTCGGCGGATACGGCTACTGCCGGGAGTACCCCATGGAGCAGTACCTCAGAGACGTGAAGATCGCCACCATCTACGAGGGCACCAACTACATCCAGTCGCTCGACCTCGTGGGCAGGAAGCTCGGCCAGAACAAGGGCAGGAACCTCATGAACCTCTTCGGTGAGATCTCGGGCGTGGCGGACAGGGCCAAGGGCCGCGGGGACCTCAAGGGCTGTGCGGAGCTCCTGGAGAAGGCGCTGGGGTGCATCGGCGAGCTGTGCATGCAGTTCGCCCAGTGGGGCAAGAGCCTCGACTACGTGCTGCCGGTCATGAACGCCCGCCCCTTCCTCATGATGATGGGCGACCTCGTAGTGGGGTGGCGGCTGCTCGACGCGGCGCTCATCGCCCAGGACAAGCTCGACGCGCTCTACGCGTCCCTGGGTGCGGATGCGTCCCGGGGGGCCGCCCTTGCACAGGAGAACGCGGAGGTGGCGTTCTACCAGGGCAAGGTGGCTTCCGCGAAATACTTCATCTCCAACATCCTGCCCACCATCGATGGCAGGTGCGCGGCCATCAGGCAGGGAGACAAGACCCCGATGGAGATCGCCGACGAGTCGTTCGCGGTCTGATCTTCCCGTCTCAAGGGGCGCAGTTCACCCCCCTCGCTTCTTTGAGGCGAGGGGGATTCGGCATCAAAGAGGGATGCGCACCTGGATCCGATGCCGTGGCACAGGCACGGCTGGAGGAGATGAGGTTTTGCTGTATTCATACATTCGAAAGGAGGGGTTCATATGAGCTATGAGACGTTACTGCTGGAGAAACAGGGTCATGTGGCGGTTCTGACGTTGAACAGGCCGCCCCAGAATGCGGTGAGCTATCAGATGCTCCAGGAGATCGAGGCTGCCCTCGAGCAGGTGGCCGCCGACCGGGACGCGCGGGTTCTGGTGTTCACCGGGGCGGGCGAGAAGAGCTTTTCCGCCGGCATGGACGTAGGGGATGCCATCGCCCACCCCAACGTGGGCGAAATCGGCAGGGCACTGTGGACCAGGGTCGACCTGTTCGAGAAGCCCACCATCGCGGCCATCAACGGCCATGCCCTGGGCGGCGGGTGCGAGCTGGCCATGGCCTGCCACTTCCGGTTCATGGCGGACAACCCCAAGGCCGTCATGGGGTGCCCGGAGATCAACCTGGGCATCATCCCTGGCTGGGGCGGGACCCAGCGGCTCACCAGGCTCGTGGGCAGGGCCAAGGCGCTCGACCTCATGCTCAACGCCAGGCGCCTGAGCCCCGGGGAGGCCCTCGAGATCGGCCTGGTCGAGAAGCTCTTCCCCCCGGAGGAGTTCATGACCAGGGTCATGGAGTACGCCACGGCCATATCCGAGCGAGCGCCGCTGTCCGCGCAGGCCATCGTCAAGTCGGCCACCACGTTCCTGTACAAGGGCATCGTGGAGGGTCTCGTGGTCGAGGAGGAAACGAGCAAGAGGTGCGTGGCCTCCAAGGACGCCACCGAGGGGCTCACGGCATTCATTGAGAAGAGAAAGCCCGTGTTCACGGGCGAATAAATGATACCTTCAGGAGGGGATTATGGACGTGAAAAAGATCGCAGTCATCGGTGCCGGGGCCATGGGCAACGGCATCGCCCAGGTAGCGCTCATGGCAGGGTACACGGTCACCATGAACGACGTGGAGCAGCGCTTCATCGATCGCGGCGTGGCGACCATCAAGGACAGCCTCGCGAAGTTCGTTGGCAAGGGCAAGATCACGGAGGACCAGAACAGGGACATGCTCGGCAGGCTGGTCACCACCACGGACCTGAAGGGCGCGGTATCCGATGCGGACCTGGTCATCGAGGCGGTGTTCGAGGACCTGGACCTCAAGAAGAGGATCTTCAAGGACCTCGACGCATACGCGAAGCCGGACGCTGTCCTTGCCAGCAACACCTCCTCGATGAGCATCACGGCCATCGCCTCTGCCGCGAGCAGGCCCGAGCGGGTGGTGGGCATGCACTTCTTCAATCCCGCGGTGCTATTGAAGCTCGTCGAGGTCATCTACGCCAACCAGTCCTCGGACGCGGCGATCCAGACCACCTACGACGTTGCCAAGAAGATGAACAAGGTCCCGGTCATCGTGCGCAAGGACTCCCCGGGCTTCATCTACAACCGGGTGAACGCCCCCACGGCCCTGCTGCTCCAGCTCATCCTCGACAAGGGCAGCCCCACGCCGGCTCAGTTCGACGCCGTCTTCAAACCGCTCATGCCCATGACCCCCTTCGAGCTCTCCGACTACGTGGGTCTCGACATCGTGCAGCACACCCAGCAGTACTATTCCGAGACCCTCTCGAAGGACTACACGCCGAGAAAGGCCCTCGTGGACCTCGTGAAGTCAGGCAACCTGGGCAGGAAGACCGGCAGGGGCATCTATGACTGGTCCGCGGGCAGGCCCGTCATCGACACCTCGAACCCCACCACCGAGTACGATTTCACCCACATGGTGGCCCTCCAGGTGAACGAGGCCACCAAGTGCCTCGAAGAGGGCGTGACGAACGATCCCAAGGACATCGACCTCGCCATCGCCAACGGCGGAGGCGGCATGGGACCCTTCACGCTCGCCAAGAGCATCGGCTACCCCCTGCTCGTGCAGCGCTGCAACGAGCTGGCCGACAAATTCGGCATCGAAGTCTTCCGGCCCACCAAAACCATGCAGGAAGGCAAGGTCGAGGTCTGACCGGACACCGCCCTTCAGTGATCCCTTAAGCCATGAGCATCTTGCCCCTCTCCCCTTGTGGGAGAGGGGCAAGAACGCATCGGATACAGTCTTCCCGCCTTCATCGGCATCGGTATCGGTATCGGGGTCGAAAAGGAAGATCGGTATCGACCCCGATACCGATACCGAATGCATCGATGGCGCGGAAACGTGTCCTGTTCAAGATGCCCTTTTCCCCTGCCGATAAGGAATTACAGCATGATGATAAACAGAGAGCGCGAAGGGGATCAGGGACGATGAGAAAAAGGTCAGGGATGACAAAGAGAGAGATCATACGGGCGCTGATCATGAGCCCGTGCTACCTGACGCTCACGCTTAAGGAGCGGGCCAGGCTCATCCAGCGGCTCATCCTGCAGCGCCAGTAGAGGACTGCCTGCCTGAGAGGGCAGGCCCGGACGCAAGAGCACGAACACCCGCCTCACCGGTCCTTCGGACCGGATCTGTTTTCCCCCCACCATGGCCTTGTGAAGATGACTGGATCACCAACCGACCCTGACCCTCCCTGGTGCGCCTGAACCCGGATCGCCATCCGAACGGGATGGCCGGGAAGGGGTCCATGGCAGGAGGGTACTTAGCTTCCCAGGATTTTAATGATCTTGATTATTTCTTCAGTCAGGGAGCTGACGGTCAGGAGCAGCGGCAGCATGGGCACGAGCAATGACGTCAGGAGAATGGCCACGATCCTCAGGTCGAAGGGAACGAGCCTCATACCCCTAAGAACCATATAGGTGCTCAGGTAATCGGTGGTGGCTGAAGGGTCGGTGGCGGAGAGGATCTCCTCCCCTGAAGCCTTCTCCCCGGTCATCCAGCGTGCGTTGAACGCCCTCAGGAGATCGACCGCAAGGAGGCCGTATTCCTTGAGCCCTTCCTTCTTTGCCCTGATGAGCATGGGACAGAACATCAGGAGCGGCAGCAGCAGGGCTGCCAGAAACAGCGCGAGGAAGATGAGGATAATATTCTGGAAAGAATCCAGGGTCCCGCCCCCATACAAGATCTTCATGCCGATCCCGGATGCGAATGCCGAAGAAAGGCCGAAAGTCCAAGGCGTAAAGAACACCTGGCTCAAGCCCAGGAACCTGATGCCCCCTGCCTGGTCGGGGTGGGTAGGGACGAGGCGGAGCCTGAGCAGGGATATCCGGAAGAGGAGACCGGCCCAGACGAGGTAGTGCCAGACCGACCTCAGGAGGAGGAGCTGGAACACGGGGATGCTCACCCGGTAGAGCCACCATCCCGCAGGCGTGAGGTCCGATGGCGACCTTTCCGTGCCCGCGAACTGCCAGATCGTTATGTCCTGCGGAAGGTCCCTCCTGACATCCAGGAGCGCCGCGAAAACGACGATCCCGATCATGAAGGACAGGACCGGGATGGAGCCGAGAAGCGCTCTTGTTCTCTCAATGGCGCTTACGTACCTGGGCATGGCCGCTTCGTCGACCACGCCCCGTTCGATGAGGACGGCGAGTGCTTCCCCGATCTTCGGCTCCAGGAACAAAGGGAGAAGAAGGAGCAGGGGGGCGACGAAGAGGAACCGGGTATGGGAGAAGATGTCGAAGGAGAATGGAACAGCGATGCTCCCGGCCCTTCCCGTGAGGAGGGAAAGCAGGAGCAGGGGAAGCCAGGTGATGAGCCAGACGGTCAGGACGTTCGCGAAGAGGAAGGGCAATCCGCGCATCGACGGGTGGAAGCGCTTCATGAGCCTGATGAGCGGGTCGCTCGTGAACAGGGTCAATCCGCCCTTGCCTCCGGGTGCAGGGTGTCCTTCCATGCGCCCCCCTTCACTCCACGGGGGAAGACCGCGGGCGCATCCGCCGTCTATCCCGGAGCATCCCGTAGAGGGTGAACAGCATGTTGGCGGGCACGGTCAGAAGCAGGTACACCAGTATCGCCAGCACCGCGGTGTGGTCAGGGACGCCCAGGGCTATGACCAGGCACAGGGCCGCGTTCCGGCAGCTCGTGGTGTTCGCGAGCACGCGTTTTCTGCCTGTTTCTGGGCCCCCACTCAGCCACCCGATGGCCATGGAGCCGGCGATCAGGGCGAGCATGGCGAGGACGCCTTCCGGCCCGATGCCGCGCATGGCCTCCCTTTTCATCGAGGCGCTCAGGACAGTCGCCAGGACGAAAGCGACCGTGGAGATCAGGTTCAGCGGCCTTGCCGCCGTCTTTCCCAGGGCTGGGACATACGTGCGCACGGCAAGCCCTGCAGCCAGGGGCAGAAAGACGAACCCCGCCGAGGCCAGGATGATGCGGCCGTAGGGGATCTCCACCAGGGTGCCGCCGCTCAGGAACACGCTCGCGGCAAGGGGGGTGAGGACAAGCGACACCACGGTGAGCACGAACAGCACGGCCGAGGCAAAAGACAGCTCGCCCCTGACCCTGGTGATGAACTGCAGGGCGTTCATGCCGCCCGGGGCAAAGGCCAGGAGCATGATCGCGGCCTTGACGCCCCCCGACAGAGGAAGGACGCTCACCAGCACCAGCCCCAGGACCGGCACGATGAGGATGTTGGCCAGCAGGATCTTCATCATGAGCGTCCTCTCCTGCAGCACCGCCACGATTTCCCGGACCGGAGCGGCCACCCCGATGTATGCAGCCGCAGTGAAGACGAACAGCAGCGTGAAGAACTTTGTTGCCATGGTGAACAAGGGTTCCATACCGTTTTCCCCTTACCTTTCCTGCGCCGGCAGGGGTTCCCTCATGCAAAGGAAGAATGTTGCGATCGTGAACCCGTTGCTGGCCATGGACAGGGACGCGCGGACCCTGGCCGTCAGCGACCGCTTTGCTGCAGGTTTACGGACGGTGTGTGCGGACCTCCGGGAATGGATTTCCCCGGATGCGGTCTTTCGGATGAAGTCCCTTATCGAGCAGGTCCAGATATTCGGCGCCATGGCCATCCTCAGGGCATGAATGCCGGAAGGCGATATGGTACATAATATAGCCCCCCGATGGACATTCTCCAGCAAAGGCGCACCCAGGTCCCCTCCTTCTTCATCGGGGTCGGGGTCGGTATCGGGGTCGAAGAGTAAAATCGGGATCGACCCCGACCCCGAAGGCATCACGGGCCGCAGGAAGAGCGCAAGCAGCCGCTGCCCTTAGAGCATCGTGTAGGGGTCCACGTCGATCTTCATCCGCACGTTGCCCTTGGTCTGCAGGCCTTCCAGGCGGTCGAGGCTCGCGTGGAGCGGCCCGCGCTCCCCGGCCGTGAGGATGACGTGCCACCGGCAGGTGCCCCGCAGGAGCGAGACAGGCGCGGGCGCGGGGCCCATGACCCTCACCGCCCTCGACTTGAGCCTGGCCGCGGCCTCCGTGGCGGCCTTCCTCGCCAGCTCGCCATCCGGCGAGGAGAAGACCACCCTGGCCATGTGGGTGAAGGGCGGGAAGCCCGTAGCCTTCCGGACCTCTTTTTCGGAAGCGATCATGCCCTCGTAGTCGTACGAGGCGATGGCGCCCATGAGGGGGTGGTCCGGGATGAGGGTCTGGATGATGACCTTCGTGCCCGCGGCCCGTCTGCCCGCCCGGCCCGCCACCTGCACCACCTGCTGGAAGGTGCGCTCGCCAGCCCGGAAGTCCGGCATGAACAGGAGCTGCTCCGCCTGCATGACCCCCACCAGGGTGAGGTGGGGGAAGTCGTGGCCTTTCGAGATCATCTGGGTGCCCACGACGATCTGAACCTCGCGGTTCCGGATGGAGTCGAGGGCTTCGCCGAGCTTCTTCGTGGTGGTGATCTCGTCCGAGTCCATCCTCAGGACGCCGGCATCGGGGAAAAGCTCGGAGACCGTGTGGAGGATCTTCTCCGTGCCCATGCCCATCCGCTTCATCTCGAGGCAGCCGCACTTCGGGCAGATCTCGGGCAGGGCGTGGGAGTACCCGCAATAGTGGCAGAGCCCCACGCCCTTCGAACGGTGGTAGGTGAGGCTGCGGTCGCAGTGCACGCATTTGATGGCGGCGCCGCACCCGGGGCAGACCAGGGCCGAGGAGAACCCGCGGCGGTTGATGAAGAGCAGGACCTGCTCCCCTTTCGCCAGGGTGTCGCGCATGGCCACGAAGAGCCCGTCGGACACGGGGCTGTCGACCCCCTTCATGTCCACGATCTCGATGTCCGGCAGCTTGGCGTTCCCGGTCCGCGACGACATGACGATGCGGTCCGCGTGCCCGGCTTGAGCCCTCGCGTAAGCGTCCATGCTCGGGGTGGCCGACCCCAGGACCACGGCGGCCCCGTTGTTCCTGGCCCGCAGGATGCTCAGGTCCCGGGCGTTGTACGGGATCCCGTCCTCCTGCTTGTAGGAGTGGTCGTGCTCCTCGTCCACGACGATGAGCCCGAGGTTGGTGAGCGGCGAGAATATGGCCGACCTGGTGCCCAGGACGAAGCTCACGCTCGACCGGGAGGCCTTCAGGAACTCCCGGGCCCTGGAAGCCGGGGGCAGGCCTGAGTGGAACACCGCGATCTCGCAGGGAATGCGCCTCTGGATCATGGCGATCGTCTGGGGCGTGAGCGCGATCTCGGGCACGAGGTAGAGCACCGAGCGTCCCCTTCGAAGCGCCTCCATGGCGCAGGCGAGGTACACCTCGGTCTTGCCCGAGCCTGTGATGCCGTGGAGGAGGAAGGTCTTGAAGACCCCTTTGGCAAGGGCCTGGGTGATCTCCCCGATGGCGGCCTTCTGCTCGGCGGTGTAGTCCACCTGGGGCTCCCTGACGGGGATGCGCACCGCCTCGGGCACGTATCCGCGCTTCTCCAGGAAACCCCTCCTGATGAGCGAGCGAAGCGAGTCGGCGCAGCCGGGGAACAGCTCCCTGAACCGCTCGGGGGACAACCCCCCCTCCGGCACGGCCTCGAGGATCTCGTGCTGCTTCCTGCCCACGATGCCCTTGCCCGTGCCGGTCCTGAAGATCCTCGTCTCGTCCGGGAACTCGGCGGCCCGGGGCAGGCGCAGGTAGGGAGGGAAGGCCAGGGCGATGGTGGCGCCGGGGGGCGCGTGGTAGTAGCGCGAGGTCCACAGGAGGAGGTCGAGGAGCTCCCGGGGGATGAGCGGCTCAACGTCGAGCACCTTCAGGACGCTCTTGAGCCCCGGGCTTTCTCCTGCGTCGTCCTTCACGGAGACCACCACGCCGACTTCCTCGGTCTTCCGCAGGGGGACCACGACGCGGACGCCGGGCACGAGGCGCATCCCTTCCGGCACGGCATAGGTGAGAACGATGGGGACGCCCGTCATGACCGCGATCTCAGCAGCTTGGAGCCTGTCCATGGCCTGAAGCTAACACTATTGGGCCAGGGGGGAAACAGTTTTTTAGATGCTCTTGACTCATGCTTGCATTCCCCTTTATACTCCCAACTCAAAGACACGGGAGGGCTTCTTGAAACGGGTAGGCTTAGAGCAGATCCTGGAGGATCTCAAGGACAACGACCCAGAGATCAAGAAACTGGCAGCCAAGGCGCTCCTCAAGGACCCTTCCTGCTCTGACGAGCTCATCCTTTCCGTTCTTGTGGATGCGGACAAGGCCACCACAACGGTCCTGTACGAAACCATGTTCGAAGACGAGCGGGACTTCCCTGCCGTCTTCCATGCCGCCGCCTCCGACCCCGATCCCCTCGTGCGGCGTATGGCCATCCGCTACCTCTTCAGGAGGGGCGCCTTCACCCTCGAGGACGGGGTGGGGTGGCTGTCGGACAGCGATCCGTACGTGCGCCGCAGGGTGATCAGCTACCTGTTCTGGATCAACGACCGCTCGGCGCTGGAGCCCGTGGTGCGCATCTCCCTGGACGACCCTGAGCAGGCCGTGCGGAAGGACGCACTGAGGCTCGTGGGCATCTGGGGGGGCAGGCGCGAGATCCCGGAGGTCATCCAGGCCCTGGAGGACAGCTCCTTCGACGTCAGGATGCAGGCCATACGGACGCTGAAACGCCTCACCGGTGAGGATTTCGGAGAGCCCATCGGCGCTTCGGATGACGAGTTCGAGTGGATCATCGCGAAGTGGCAGGGCTGGTGGGAGCTCATGAAGGAAAGGATATAGCATGGAGACACCCCGGTACACAGCCAAGGAGTTCGCCTCTCTGCTGGGCATCTCGAAGGCCCAGCTGCTCAAGATGGAGTCCGAGGGCACACTGCCCGAGCCCCAGATGGAAGACGGGATCCGGGTGTATGCCCCCCACAGGATTCCCAGCTACCTGCAGGCCCTGGGCAAACCCCCGCTGGTCACCACCAGGCGCCGGCAGATCTTCCTGAACTTCAAGGGCGGCACGGGCAAGACGAGCATCTCCGCGTTCTACGCCTTCCGGCTCGCCCAGCTGGGCATGAACGTGCTCATGATCGACCTCGACCCCCAGGGCCACCTCACCCAGTGCCTGGGCATCGACTACGACTCGTTCGATGCAACGCTCTACAACGTCCTCATAGAGCGCGTGGATATCCAGGACGTCATCATCGACACCAAGATGCCCAACCTGAAGCTCATCCCGGCGAGCCTCGACCTCTCGCCCGTGGAGCTCTCGCTCACCTCCATGAACGCCCGCGAGCTCAGGCTGAGGAAGAGCCTCACCCCCGTCCAGGACGACTACGACATCATCATCATGGACGCCTCACCCTCCATTGGGCTGCTCAACCTGAACGGCATCCTCGCGAGCACCGAGCTCTTCGTGCCGGTCCTGGGCGACTTCCTCTCGTACCACGGCCTGAAGATCCTGTTCGAGACGCTCACCACCATCGAGGAGGACTTCGGCTTCCTGCTGGACAGCATCTACATCTTCCTGAACCACTTCAACGCGTCCCACAACATCTGCCTGAGGGCGAAGGACGCCCTCGAGAAGCACTACAGCGGGTACCTCATGAAGACCATCATCCGCCAGGACACGAAGATCGCGGAGGCTGCGAGCATGGGCATGCCCATCAACCAGTATGCCCCGAACAACCGCGGGGCAGCGGACATAAACTCCTTTATCAAGGAAATTTTCCCCAACCTGCCAATTGCCTTTTAGGGGAATTTATGATTAATTTATCACCATATCCGATTGATGTGCTCATGCGCAGAACTGACCGCCATCGTACGGCTAGAATGACCTGAGGAGAACGTGCATATGAAAGACGGTTTCGATAGAAGCGTGGCTGAAAAGATGCCCAGAATCCAGAAGAAACGGCCCAACAGGCCTTGGAATGTCGACCCGGTCCTCCTGAAGGGCCAGGATCAGGAAGAGGAGACCGTGGCGCAGGCCCCGGCCGCCGCTGAGGGGGCGCCCGAGAAGAAGACCGGGATCCGGCAGTCGGTCCAGGCACGGCCGGCCGTGCCTGCCCGGGAGATACCGGAGCCTCAGGCAGCGGTCCAGACCCAGCCCGAGGCGGAGGCGAAGACCGAGCCCGTGAGCCCCATGCCCGAGATAAAGAACCCGAGCATCGCCAAGGCGGTGGAGACCGTCAAGGAGCTGAGCTCGGAATTCACCCAGATGATCTTCGACCGCAAGAAGATCCAGCAGGAGCTGGAGAAGAAGGCCTCGTCCGTGGAGGAGGTGGCCCGGGAGAACGCCGTGCTCAAGGCGAGCATCGCCGAGTTCGAGAAGAGCTCCCTGGACAACAGCCTGCTCGAGCGGGAGATCGTGTTCCTCAACGAGCAGCTCGAGGACGCCGACCTCTACATCCAGAACATGGTGGGGCTCCTCGAGGAGAAGGTGCAGACCTTCGAGCAGGAGTCCGCGAAGCGCCAGGAGCTGGAGTCCCGGTTCGGCAGGATCAGCCGGGAGATCCAGGAAAAGGCCAAGATGGACGTCAAGGTCTCCATCCTCGAGCGCGACCTCTCCATCAGCAACACCCGGATCATGGAGCTCGAGACGAAGCTGGAGGAGGAGTACCAGAAGCGCGAGCCCCTCGAGCAGGAGATCGTGGAGCTCAAGAGCGCGCTCGACAAGGTGTACTCGTCCCTTGCCCACATCCGCCTGAAAGCAAAAAGAGAGGTGTATGGATCCTGATACGTCCAAAAAGGTGAGCGATCTCCTGGACCTCATGGAAGGCATCTCTTCGGACGTGGATGCCAAGTCCACCCTCACGTCGCTCGCCGAGAGGGTCGAGGCCCTCGAGAACCAGGTCGCGGAGCTCACCCGGCGTTTCGAGCATCTGGAAAAGACCTTCAAGGAAAAGCGCGGGCAGATCAAGGCCATGAAGCAGGATCTGCTCGCCATCATCAAAGAAGAAGCCTGATCGGCATCAGAAAGCGAACAGGCGCTGCAGTACCGGGATAACCTCGCCGTCCTCCTGCCAAGCATCGGGGCTCATTCAGATTTCTACAACAATAGCTGGAGCTCGAGGACCTCTTTCATGAGGCTGAAATGGCTGTCAAGTGAGTAGATCTCGCAGCGGTGCTGCTTTGCATTCTGGGCAATGATCAGGTCAGGAATACCGATACCGTTCAAACCGTTTTTCAGGCACTGAAACTGGAACTCGATGATCTCATCCCAGTCGATGTCCAGGGACAGATTCTGAACGCTGTACAAGAGATCGACGATCTTTTTCTGATTGCGGACCTTCAAGAACGGGACGAGCTCGGCAAGGATGAGCTCGTTCACAGCGATGAGGTTTTCATCAATCAGGAAATCAAGCCTTGATGAAAGCTCCCCGCTTCTGAAATAATCCACCCATATGGAGGTATCGACTAAGACCGGCATCGACGCCCTCTGAGAGCGTTCACGTCGATGTCCAGATCAACTTTGCCTTTATATTCCTTTAATCCCGATATCTTCGTCTTTCTTATCAAGTCTTCCAACGCAGTGATGATGAGCTGGGTTTTCGTAGTGATATGAGTAGCCTTCATGGCTTCATCGATCAGATCTTTGGGCAAGTCGAGGGTAGTTCTCACGATCATCCTCCATATGCATAAAAATAACATTTGATGCATATGATGTCAATGCTTCGGCGGGATGACGGGGGTCAAGCATGCCCCTATGACCCCATGCTCTCCGGGGATGACTCGCTGGGTACGTGGCCCTGAAAACGCAACTCTCCGCTCGTCACTTCTGCATCCGGATGTCGTGCTTCTTGATGAGGTCGTGGAGAGTGGGCCTGCTCACGTCGAGGTCCTGGGCCGCCCGGGTGATGTTGAAGTTGTTCCGCGCCAGGGCCTGGAGGACCGCAGCGGCCTCGGCATCGTCCCGGACCTGCTTGAGGGTCCTCGCGCCCCCGCACGCATCCGTCGGCTTGCTGCCGTTGTCGAGGTCGCACGCTTCGAGGAAGTCGCCTTCCGCCATGACCACGGCGCGGCGGATACGGTTCTGCATCTCCCGGACGTTGCCCGGCCAGTCGTGTTTCGACAGGGCCTCGAGGGCGCTTTTGCTGAAGCCCTTGAACCGCGGGCCGATCTCCTTCGAATAGGTTTCGAGAAAGTACTTCGCCAGGACCGGGATGTCCTCGGCGCGCTCCTTCAGCGCAGGCACCATGAGGGGGACCACGTTGAGCCGGTAGTAGAGATCCTCCCGGAACTTCCCAGCCCTGACCGCCTGGCCGAGGTCCACGTTCGTGATGGCGATGACCCGGGCGTCCACGCGGATGGGCTCCTTGCCGCCGATGCGCTCGATGGTCCCTTCCTGGAGGAACCGTAAAAGCTTGACCTGGAGCCCAAGCGGCAGCTCGCCGATCTCGTCGAGGACCACGGTGCCCTTCTGCGCCCGCTCGAGCTTGCCGATCAGCCGGGCGTGCGCGCCGGTGAACGAGCCCTTCTCATGGCCGAAGAGCTCGCTTTCCAGCAGGTTATCCGGGATGGCGCCGCAGTCGACGATGATGAAGGGCCTCTGAGCCCGGTCGCTTAAGGAGTGGATGACGTGGCCGAGGCGCTCCTTGCCGGTGCCGCTCTGGCCCTGGATGAGCACGGGGTAATCCGTCCGGGAGACCTTCCTGGTCTTCTCGAACAGGTCCATCATGGGCTTCGAAACCGCGATCATCCCGCCGAACTGGTTCTTTTCCGTGACCGCCTCCTCGAGCTCCAGCACGTGGTTCTCCAGCTCCGAGAGGTAGCAGGCCCGCTTGAGGATGATCCTGAGCTCGTCGATGTTCACGGGTTTCTGGTGGAAGTCGTACGCCCCGCGGTTCACTGCCTGCACCGCCACGTCCTTCTGGGTGTTGCCGGTGATGACGATCACCTTGGTGGGGACCTTCAGGGCCATGATCTTCTCGAGGAGGCTTAAGCCCTCGGATGCGCCGTCGGGGTCGGGAGGCAGACCCAGATCGAGCAGGACCGCCAGCGGCGGCGCCTCCCTGACGATCTCGAGCGCCTCGGGCGCGCTCGTTGCCACCGCTGCGCTGTAGGTGTCCGTCAGCGCCCACTTCAACTGCTTCGCCATGCTCACTTCATCTTCCACGATCAGGATCTGCGCCTTGCCCATCCCTCGCTCCTCTGCTCTCGTATCGTGATGTCCCTGTCCGCCCTCACGCCGGGAGGGCCACGGTGAAGCACGTGCCCTCGGCCAGTGAGCTCTTCACCTCGACCGTCCCCCCCAGCCCGTCCACGATGTTCCTGACCTGCCACAGCCCGATGCCCGTCCCGTTCTCCTTGGTGGTCTGGAAGGGCTTGAACAGCCTGTCCCTGATGAACTCCTGGGTCATGCCCGAGCCGTTGTCCTGAACGGCTATGTACACCCTGCCGTCATCCCTGTGGGCGGATATGCTGATCCTGCCGTCCTGCCGTACGGCCTCGGTGGCGTTGATAATGATGTTCTCGATGGCCCGCTCGAGCATGTCCGGGTCCGTCACCACCGAGAGGTCCTCCTCGATGGCCCTGGCGACGGCGATGCCCTGCAGACGCGGGGAGAGCTTTGCGAGCAGGCCTTCGACGAGGCCGGCCAGCCGGACCTCCTCCCTGGCCATGTCCCCCCTGCCGGGCATTGCCCCGAGCCTCGCCATCACCTTGCCGATGCGGTCCAGGGTCTGGGAGATGGTCTCCAGCATGTCGGTTCGGAACTCCTCGTTGTCCATGTGGTTGGGGGCGTTCTGGAGGATGAGCGAGAGGTTGCCCGCGGCGTTCTTCAGGTCGTGGAGCACGTAGGAGGACATGCGGTTGAAGGTGTCGAGCTCCTTGTTGGCCGCGAGCTCCTGGGCGAACCGCGCGCTCATGAGCGCTGCGCTCGACTGGGAGGCGATGGCCGTGAGGAGGTCGATGTCGTCCTGGCCGTACGGGGTGCCCGGATTTTCCCTGCCCACCGCGATGAAGCCGATGAGCCGGTTCTCCACCATCATGGAGGCGGCGAGCTCGATCCTCTTTGTGTCCAGGAACTTTGAGCGGTCGCGGACGATGGTCTCCCAGAGGCCGTCGCCCGGGGTGCGAGGGGTCTTGCGGAGGAAGTACGGGTTCCGCTCGAGGTATCTGATGAGGGGCTCGCCCTCGTCGATCCGCTCGTTCATGAGGGAGGCCGGGATGCCGTAGGCGCACCTGAATGCAGGGCCGTCCTTGATCCAGATGCCCAGCTCGCTGATGTACATGCTGTCGAAGATGACCTGGGCGGTCACATGGATGATCTGCTTTTCGTTGAATGCGATGGACAGGTACCCGCTCAGCTCTCCCCATTCCCTGCGGTAGTCGTACTTGTTGGCGAAGAAGTGGGTGTTGATGAAGAACCGCAGGCGGGCCTTGGCTTCCTTTGACACGATGAGGAAGGCCAGGGCGAAGAGCACGACGAACAACAGGAACCCCGTCCACACGTAGGGAAGCTCCAGGCCGAGGCGCTGGACCCCGAGGATGAGCAGCCCCATGACGATGAGGTAGGCCCCGATGATGAGCAGGGTCGCGGAGTGGTACACCACGTACCGGGACACGAAGATGTCCATCTCGAAGAGCTTGAACCTGATGGAGAAGAAGATGACGAAGGAGATGCCCACGAGGTAGATGAGCGTGCACAGCAGGAGCATGTCCTGGCTGACCCGGACGGTGCTCAGGCGGTCCACGGTCATGAGCACGAAGGCTGCGCCCAGGGCGATGATGCCCAGTGCCGGGTATTTCATGATGCGCTTCTGGCCTTCGGTGCTCGAGCGCATGATGTTCTCCATGATCCACATGAAGGCAACCGCGTTGAAGAGCACACCCATGGACTGCACCTTCATGATCCAGCCCAGGAGGATGTCCCCCTCCTCGCCCGCCACGAGCACACCCCCGGGGAAGAGGGCGGCCAGCAGCCCGTAGAGCGCGCAGCCCAGGATGAGCAGCGAGCGCTCCCTGCGCAGGAGGAGGGCATTCTTTGCCAGGTTCGCCTCCATGGAGGTGACCGAGAGGAGGATGGCGGCGGTGCAGGCGACCTCGAAAAAGGATGCGGCCGTGAGGGAGGTCAGGGACCCGGTGATCAGGAAGACCCCGTAGAACGCCTCCATCAGGGAGAGGAACAGGAGGCCGGCTGCAACGGTGCGCCCGTACCTCGCCCTGCTCCTGGTGAGAATGACCGTGCCCCCCAGGAAGCTGATGAGCGCCGTGAGCGAAAAGATCAACAACTCCATAGCCTGGCCTGTATTTCCTTAGTACCAGACAGCGGGAGGCCTGTCGAGATTCTTAACAGTTCCGACCTACAGGGGTTTTCCGATCTGGAGCACCATGACCGGGCCCTCCTCGTCCAGGCCGTCCGGCTGGGCCACGGGCCAGGCGATGCCGATCTTGAAGACCGAGAAGTTCCCCCACGCCACCTCCATGGAGGTGAGGATCTCGAACCCCGCCCCGGCAAGGAGCTGGTCCCGGGTGATGGCGTCCGTGCAGAACCCGGCGTCCACGAAGGTGCCCAGGGAGAGCCGGTGGAAGAACAGAGGCAGCGTCTTGTGGCCAAGCTGGAGGTCCGCCAGGGGGAAGAGCGCCTCGGCGCTGGCCGTGACCGCCCGGTCGCTCTCGAGGACGTTGGGGGAGAACCCCCGCAGGGGGAAGAGCCGTGACGGCCTCCGGGTGAAGTAGCCCTCGCCCACGTCCCCGCCCACGCGGAACGTGCCGTGGCCAGGGGTCGCGTTCCCCCAGCTCATTCCCGCCTGGATACGGGTTACAATGGTGATCTCCCTGCCCGCCACGAAGGAGAGTCCGCCGAAGGCCGACCTCAGGCCCCCTGAATGGTTCTCGAGGGTGAGGCTCGGGGTGAGCGGTCCGACCCTTCCCGTGAGCGACGCCTCCACCCAGAGGTCGTCGCCCTCCTGCCCCCAGTCTTCGAGGGGCTCGTAGTCCTGCCGGGTGATGCCCAGCGTGACCCATCCGAGCCCGAAGGGCCTCACCGAGATGCCCGCCTCGCTGCGGGACTCCTCGGTGGGGAGGGCGTTCTCAGGGTCGTAGGAAATCGGGTAGCGGGCATATGACAGGCCGAGGTCCCTGATCTGGGCGCTGGCCTGGAGGGAGAGGTGGTCGAGGTTGAAGGAGTACCTGGCCCCTGCCCTGAGCGCATAGTCCCCGCTCACGTCCCTTCCCCAGGTGACGAGGCCCGCCTGCACGTCCGAAGGCCCCACGTAGAGGTCGGGCGCGATGAAGTTGGGCCAGACGCTGCCCAGGGGGGAGTAGGGCTGCGCATCGAGCCTGGGCGTCTTCCCTGGCTCCCCGTCCTTGGGCGCCGGCCCGGAGGGAGAGGCCTGCCCGGGCGCTCTCGAAGGCTGGACCTCCAGGGCTTTGGGGGTCCACCCGGAGGGGGTGAGGCCGAGGTAGGACCTGCCCCGGGGGAGGGTGGCCGCCAGAGGCTCGCTGGTCAGGGGCGCCATGGTCCGGTCGTGGATCTGGAAGGAGCCGGTGCTGTTCGACGAGAACACGAGATCGTCGCCGTGCCACGAGGGGTCCATCTCGACCCCCGGGTGCGTGGTGACCCGCTCCCAGCCCTTGCCGAACACCCAGATGTCCCAGTTCCCCCCGGTGCTGCCGGCCACGGCCACGAGGCCTGTGGCGCTCATCACCGGCCCGGAGAGCTGGGTAACGCCGGCAGGGGCGGGGACCGTCCTCACGATGCGCACCCGGGCAAGGGGGGAGCGGTCCTCGAGCTCGAGGAAGGCCAGGTGCGGCCGGGAGCCCTTCCGGGTCACCGCCACGTACCCGGGCGACGAGTCCCAGACGTGCCGGTCCCTCCCCTCGGCCGTGATGCCGTTCCCGTGGCCGACGATCCTTAAGGCGCCCTGATCGTCATACTCCGAGAGCCACAGCACGCCCTGCGGGTCGAGGCATCCATACCTGCCGCGAAGCTCCACGCCCTTTCTGCCGGGGAATACGCCCGAGGTGTTCCAGTAGACGAAGGGATCGGGCCACCAGCCCTCGATGAGCATGCCGGAGGGGCCGGCCGAGGCCTGCGGCCTCTCCTGGACGAACTCCTCCCACAGGGCCGACCACGACTTCCCGAAGACCTCCCGCGCCTTGAGGTCGATCTCGATGGGCACGATCCCGCCGCCGTGGACGAGCAGGAACTTCCTGATCCCTTCCCACCCGTACCGGTCATGCACCCAGGACACGAAGGGAATGCCGCAGATCCTGCCCGTGTGGTATCCGGGCCACGCACCGGGGTGGTTGCTCACCAGGGAGAGGTCCTTCGGGACGGAGGTTCTGAAGACGGCGCCGCTGTATGGGTCGATCATCGGCGCCCCGGACCACGAGGAGTACAGGATCCTGCACACCCCTTCGAAGACCCACGGCGGCATGATCGCGTTCGGCGTCACCACCTCCCCGAACACCCGGCGGGCCATCTCCGGCAGGCCCTGGCGCAGGGAGTAGATCCCCTGGAGGCACATGCCCCGGAAGAGGAAATAGGCCCACGGATCTGCCTCGAGCCAGCCTTCCTCCAGCACGCCCGGCGCCTTGACGGGGATGCGGATCTCCCGGTGGGGGATCATGCGCACGATGACGTCCGGACCGTCGTACTCGCCGTCCAGCACCACGTGCAAAGGCGTGGTCACGGGCAGGCCCCTGCCCTCCAGGAACGACAGGATGCCGGGGGTCTTCTCCAGGAGGCGGCCGGCGATGGCCTCCTCGCCCGCAGGGAAGTAGATCGAAACCCCGCCGCTGTCCACCCGCGTAGGGGCGGCCCCCTGGCCGAAGGCGCCCGTGGCGTTCGCGAGGAGCAGAAGGACGATGCCCGTGATGAACGCCAGCTTCCTCATCATGCCCTTTCTTCTGTTGAAGGATTCCCTGCAGCTTCCCTGCAGGGTTAAGGTTTTTCTCCGCCTTCATCGGGGTCGGTATCGGTATCGATATTTTTTTCGACCCCGATACCGACGCCGACCCCGAATGGAGGGTGTTCCATCGGGTGCTTCCCTGGCTTCCGGACACAGGGAGAACATAAGCCAGTCCCTCTGTGGGGTAAGGGGCAGACGTTATGAGAGCTTCTCGTCCTTCACGTAGGCAAGGCCCTGGAGCAGTGCCACGACCTCGCCGGAGGCGTCGAGGATGTTCACCGTGTAGGAAGCGAGCCTGCCACTCCGGGAGACCTCCACCGCCTCCGCCCTCAGGGTATCGCCCCGGGCGGCCTTGATGTAGGTGATGGAGGCGTTGACGGAAACCGCCACCCTGCCCCTGGTGTGGACGGCGGCGGCAAAGGCCATGTCGGCCAGGGTGTAGACGAGTCCGCCGTGGACGAGCCCGATCCCGTTCAGGTGGGTGTCCGTGATCTTCACCATGGCGGACGCGCGTCCGTCCGAGGCCTCCGTGATCTCGATGCCGCACGCCCGGGCAAAGGCGTCCCTTGCGAAGTAGCGCTTCAGGAGATCGAGGTCCTTCACGGCGTCAATCCCGCGATGCGGTGGGGGTGGCTGTAGACGGAGAAGCCCCCTTCCTTGACGCGGCACACGAGGGTGATGCCTGCCCGGTCCGCCTGCTCGACCCCCCTGGTCGTGGTGGCCGCCTTGCTGGCCACGATGGGGATGCCCGCGTTGGCCGCCTTGGTGACCATCCCCAGGGGCTGCCTGCCGGTGCATCCCAGCACGCACCGTGAGAGGTCGATGCCGGAGAGCACCGCATGCCCGATGACCTTGTCCACGGTGTTGTGCCTGCCGATGTCGGTGCTCTTCACGATGACCCTGCCCTCCGAATACAGCACCGAGCAGTGTGCCCCGCCGGTCTTCTCCCACAGGTCGGACACGATGGCCGAGACCACGGCGAAGACCTCGTCCGGCGTGATGACGAGGTCGCTCTCCACCCTGCGCATGAGGGCGTCGCTCGCGGTGCCTCCGCTGGACTCGACGAAGGAGCGCAGCGGCGCGGCCTCCCGGTCCGCCTCGACGTTGACCGTGAGGCCGTCGACCGATACCCTCTCCACCGAGCGCGCCAGGCCCTGGCTGATGACGAAGCCCGCGCCCAGCTCCTCGAGCTGCGACGGGGTGGCCACCTGGCTGGTGATGGGCCGTCCGTTCAGGGAGATGACGACGATCTCCTCGGAGCAGACGTCCTGGCCCTCCTCACGGACCTGTCCCCGGGAATAGCTCAGGCATCCGGCCACCCCCATGATGTCGTACGAAGGTTCTCTTCCTGCCATAATGAATCCCCTCTCCCTTCAAGGAGTGAACGCCCTCAACGGGCGGGTGCCGCCCTTCTGACCACGAGCTCGTAGAGCGCTATCGTGGCGCTCTGGGAAACGTTGAGCGAGTTGAACGAGCCCCTCATGGGGATGCGCGCCATGACGTCGGCCTCCTTCTCGAGCCCGTACCGGATCCCGCTGTCCTCGCCGCCGAGCAGGAGGGCCACCTTGTCGTACGCAGGGACCTCGGTTACGGACACCTCCCCCCGGGCGTCGAGGCCGATGATCCAGAAGCCGTTCTTCTTGAGCTCCTTGCACGCGTTCCTCAGGTTCTTCACCCGGGCGACGGCGGCGTGCTCCGCAGCCCCGGCCGACGCCTTGACCACGGCCGGCGTGATCTGGGCGGCCCGGTCCTCGGGGATGATGATCCCCGCGTCCGCCAGCGCGTACGCGGTGCGGATGATGGAGCCGGTATTCTGAGGATCTTCCACGGAGTCGAGGAGCACCACGGCGCCCCTGTCCAGCACGGACGCGAGCGGCTCGTACTGGTAGGGGGAGACCTTGGCGATGATGCCCTGGTGGAACTCGGTCCTGGCGATCTTGTCGAGCTCCCGCCTGGACAGGGTCTGGACCGGGATCTTGCCCGCACAGCCGGCGATCTCGTCGAGGCTCTGCCTGGCCGTCATGATCTCGTAGACCGTGCGCCTGCCCGCGGCAAGGGCTTCCACGACCGGGTTCTTTCCGTATATGATCTCCCACTGCATCGCTAGCCCCCTCCCTGAAGCACTCTCATATGTCTCTTTTGCCCCGGTTGTAAACGGTTTTCTCCCCTGCGGGCCCGGGAAACGCGATCATGCCATCCTCCCCGATACGTCATGAAATGCCCGTGCGCTTCGGAGCGCAGGGCTTCAGCAGCAATCTGATGGGTATCATATATCAATTGAACATGCAGGAAAAGGGCGGGGTGAAAGGGGTGTCGTTCCCGGAGCAGAGCACTGCGTTCGGGGTCTGGGTCGATCCCGATAAACTCCTTTCGACCCCGATACCGATACCGACCCCGACCCCGATGAAGATGGGGAGAAACTGTGAGCCACCCTGGTGGAATGCGATGATCCCAACATGGAGCCGTATATCTTTCACGGCAGCAGGTGCCGGGTCGATCATCCTCTCCGGACCATGGCCTACCCCGGGTGCGCCTGCTGACCCTCCCGGGTGAAGGGCTGCGGCTCGAGCCCTTCCGGAGGACCGGCCCAGGGCGCGGACTCTTTCAGGACAGGGTCTGCCTTCGTGCACAGGGACTTGCGGAAATGCATGCCCACGATCATGAGCCTCACCGCCTCACCGAAGGTCTTCGGGTTGATGACGAGGCTCTGGAGGAGGAGCTTCCAGAACCAGGGGCGGAAGCCCTCGTCGTTCCTGATGCCCATGCGCCACGCGCTCCTGAAGAAGGCGAGCACCCCCGGGAGGCTGATCTTCGAAACCGTCTTCTGGCGGTAGCCCTTCAGGAAGGTGACGCACCTGTGGTAGTAGCCCTCGGGGGAGTAGATGGTCTCCACCACCCTGCGGTAGCCCTCGAGGAGGTTGCCCACGTCCATGGCCGGGACGAAGTTGATGGACAGAGAGGTGTTGTTGCCGCTGCTCTCGCCGATGAGCCTGCCCTCGGTGCCCAGGCGCTTCCAGAGCTTCGTCCCGGGCAGGGCGGTGAGCAGGCCCACCATGGCCATGGTGATGCCGCTGGACTGGATGAAGTCGATCTGGCGCTGGAAGACCGATTCCGTGTCGTGGTCGAAGCCCAGGATGAAACCGCCCATGACCTCCATGCCGCTGCGTTGGATGGTCTTCACCGCCTCGAGCAGGTCGTTTTTCAGGTTCTGCTGCTTGTTCGTCTCCTTCAGGCTCTCGAGGTTGGGAGTCTCGATGCCCACGAAGACCTTGTTGAACCCTGCCTCGGCCATGAGCGTCATGAGCTCCCGGTCCTCCGCGAGGTTCACCGAGGCCTCGGTGAAGAAGTGGAAGGGCCTGCCGTGGAGCTCCATCCACACCTTGAGCTCCCGGAGCATCTCCTTGACCTTGGCCTTGGAACCGATGAAGTTGTCGTCCACCACGAAGACCGAGCCCCGCCAGCCGTGGCGGTACAGGGAGTCGAGCTCGGCGATGAACTGGCCGGGCGACTTCGTCCTCTGGCGCCTGCCGTTCAGGAGCACGATGTCGCAGAACTCGCAGTCGAAGGGGCAGCCCCGGGAGAACTGCACGAGCATGGAGTCGTAGTCCTTCAGGTCGATGAGGTCCCACTGGGGGACCGGGGTAAGGCAGAGGTTCGGTCCGGGCCGGGGAGCGTAGATGCGCCTGGCCTCCCCCCTGACGAGGTCCGCGACGAGCTCGGGCAGCACCAGCTCCGCCTCGCCCGGGACGAGGTGGTCCACGTCGTCGAACAGGTCGGGGGAGGTGGTGAAGTAGGGGCCGCCCGCGATGATCTTCGCGCCCAGGGCCTTGCAGCGGGCAATGACCTTCATGACCGACTCCTTCTGGACGTGCATGGCGCTGATGCACACGTAGTCGGCCCAGAGGATGTCGGCGTCCTTGAGCTTCCGGACGTTCATGTCCACGAGGCGCTTCTCCCACCCCCCGGGCATCATGGACGCGACCGTGAGCAGGCCCAAAGGCGGGAACGCCGCCTTTTTCGAAACGAATTTCAGGGCGTGCTTGAAGCTCCAGAACGTGTCAGGAATCTCCGGATACAGGAACAGCACCTTCATGATCCCCTCCTTTCACCTGGCTCACACGAGCGGCTCCAGAATACAAAATGCCTTTCCATCACATATTCTCAATGAATGCTCTTCAGGACAGGCCGAGGGTATCACAGGCTGGAAGAAGTGTGTGTGAAACAACCTCAAAGCCTGTGCAAAACATCTGTCAAGGCGCCCCTGCCTGCGGGAGCCCCTGGAGGGTTGACAGGAAAGGGGGAATGAACGTATGGCGTTACGGAAAGGGCCCGAGGCCTTTGGCGGGGGATGCGTATGTTTACCTATGAAGAGCTGGAGCGCAAGAGCATGATCATCCTGAGGATCCTCAACCAGGCGGGCCAGCCCCTGGGAGCGCGGATCATCGCCAGGAAGATGAAGGACTACGGGATCTCGCTGTCCGAGCGGGCCGTGCGGTACCACCTCCAGTACATGGACGAGAAAGGGCTCACGGACCTCGTGGGCAGGAGGGACGGCAGGGTCATCACGCCCAAGGGCGTCGAGGAACTGCGCAACGCCCGGGTTCAGGACAAGGTCGGCTACACCATCTCCCGGATAGAGATCCTCTCGTACCGTACCACCTTCGACCTCCGCACCCTTCAAGGCCTGCTGCCGGTGAACATCTCCATCTTCCCGGAGAAGATCTTTCCGGAGGCCCTGTACGCCATGAAGCAGACCTTCCAGGAAGGGCTGTGCATCAGCGATCTGGTGAGCGTGGGAAGGCCCGGCAGCTTCATGGGCGACGTGCACGTGCCCGAGGGCCAGGTGGGCATCGCCACGGTGTGCTCCATCGTGCTCAACGGCGTGCTCCTCAAGCAGGGCGTCCCCATGGACTCGAAGTTCGGCGGCATACTCCAGGTCCAGGACAAGAGGCCCATCCGCTTCGTGGAGCTCATCCACTACTCCGGCACCTCGCTCGATCCCTCGGAAGCCTTCATCAGCGCCAAGATGACCTCGGTGAGGGACGCCATGGTCCGGGGCGAGGGCAAGATCCTCGCGAACTTCCGCGAGGTCACCGGCATCTGCCGCGACAGCGTGATGGAGGTCACCGAGGCCCTCGCCAGGGCGGGCATCCGGGGCGTGCTCTCCATAGGCAGGATGGGCGAGCCCGTGTGCCAGGTCCCGGTGGACGTCAACAAGGTGGGCATGGTGATGCTGGGCGGCCTGAACCCCGTGGCCGCTGCCCGGGAGATCGGCATCGAGGCCGAGAACCTCGCCATGTCCACGGTCATGGATTTCCGTGAGCTCAAGCCCTTCCGTGCGGTCTGCAGGGAAGCCCTCGGGTAAGGCGCCCGGATTCCATCCTTCCTCCTGGGCTGGCCCCCGGCGGCCGGTCTCCCGGGCCTGGGTGACGAAGACCTGAACGCCGCAGCCGAAGAGGTCCGCAAGAGCGTGCAGTAATCGGCGGGCCGCTTCCAAGCCCTGCCATCAACCGGCAAAGAGAAGGCCGGGACGCATGCGGTCAGTGAACGGGAAGTGTGCTTTATTCTGCCATGCACGCATACCTGGGCGATTGTCCATGCCTTTCCGAAAACCCTTATCGCACGGGCAGAAACCTTCCGATGAGTTGCTTGAGAGATACCCACACCTGAGAAAAGGAGCGCCTCTATGCAGTGGTTCAGGAACTTGAGCATCATGACGAAGATCGGCAGCGGGTTCGGACTGGCCATCGTGCTGGCTCTGCTGGTGCAGCTTCTCATCTTCAAGCTCATCGGCATTTCGGAAATCGTCTCGTACGCCCTGCTGGAGAACGACAACCTCTATTTCAGCGTCGTGGGCGTGAGGATGACGGTCAGGGATTTCCAGATCGACCGGGATGCCGATGCCATCGTCCGGATCGACAGGCATCTGGGCGACTTTCACAGGGACGCCGAGTCTCTCAGGAAAAAGCTTACGCTGGAGGAGAGCATCAGGGATCTGGATCATGCCATCAAAATGATGGACGAGTCTTCCGCCACGGCCAAGCGGTTCATCGAGGCGGGCGGCGACCAGTCGGCCCAGGCTGACCTCTTCAGGTCCTACATCACGAAGAGCGACGAGCTCATAAAGCTGTCGGAATACGGTCGGACGCACCGTCCCAAGATCATCTTCGACAAAATCCACGGCCTCAAGAGGCTCTTCTTCCTGCTCGCCCTGGCGGTCCTGTCGGGGGGCCTCGCCATAGGCCTGCTCATCGCGAGGGCCATATCCCGCGACATGCGAAAGAGCGTCGACTTCGTCACTGCGGTGAGCAACGGCGACCTGACGGCCCGGATCGAGGTGGACAAGAAGGACGAGATCGGCCAGCTGGCGCGGGCCATGCAGGCCATGGCGGGCAAGCTCGAGCAGGTCGTGCAGCGGGTGCGGACCAATGCCGACGAGGTGGCCGTGGCCAGCCGCGAGGTGCAGAGCACCTCCGAGCAGGTGTCCCAGAGCGCGACCGAGCAGGCGGCGAGCGTCGAGGAGATCGCCGCGACCATCGAGGAGATGTCGTCATCCATCAAGGCCTCGGCCTTGAGCGCAAACGACGGACGGTACAAGGCCGCCGGGGCGACCCGGCTGGTGGGTGAGAACGTGGAACTGTCGAGGCAGATGTCGCAGGCCATGGAGGAGATCACGAAAGCCGCGGCTCAGATCCGCGAGATCACGGATACGGTGAACCAGGTGGCCTTCCAGACGAACCTGCTCGCCCTGAACGCGGCGGTGGAGGCGGCCCGGGCCGGGGAGCACGGGAAGGGGTTCGCGGTGGTGGCCCAGGAGGTGCGTGCCCTGGCGCAGCGGAGCGCCGACGCCTCGCGGGAGATCAAGGACCTCATCGAGGCCACGGTGGGCAAGGTGGATGCAGGCAGTGAGCTCGTGACCCGGGTGGCCGGAGCCATGGAGGAGATCGCTGCCACCACCACCGAGCTGTCCCAGTCCATGGAGGAGATCGCGGCCGCGGCCGCGGAGCAGTCCACGGGCATCGACGAGCTGAACCGGGCCGTGACCCAGGTCGACTCGGCCACCCAGAGCAACGCGGCCATGGTGGAGGAGCTGGCGGGCAGCGCCACGAACATGCACGTATCCGCGGACGAGCTCCTCGACGCCGTGAGGATGTTCAGGATCACGGACTGAAGCGTCGGGCCCTGAGGCGCACGGGGCGCATACGCCCTGGTGCAATGACCTCCGACAATCAATACCAATTACGCGGCTAATGTCTGTTTGTACTCGACCGGGGAGAGATAGCCGAGCTCTTGGCGGGGGCGCTCGGTGTTGTACTCTCCGATCCAGTCTTCGATAATCGCGCTCTGCCACCTGATGAGCATGGCGGGAGTGGTGTTCCTGTACCGGGGGGCCAGGCATCTCAGGACAGCACGGTAAGGGGGCTGCCCCTGGAGATATCCGGGACAGGGGATATATAGAGTAGTGGCTGGTCAGGGAGCTGACCGGCTACTACCGACCGGCGCGGTCTGCCGCACCGCCGGCACGCCATGCCGATGCGAAGGAGAGACGCCATGCAGGGCAGCGCCCGAAAGATCACCCCCTTCCTGTGGTTCGACCGTCAGGCCGAGGAGGCGGCGGGCTTCTACACCTCCATCTTCAGGGATTCCCGGATACTGGCAGTCACCCGCTATGGAAAGGAAGGCGCGCAGGCCTCCGGCATGCCGGAAGGGTCGGTGATGACGGTCGCGTTCCAGCTCGAGGGGCAGGATTTCGTCGCGCTGAACGGAGGGCCCCTGTTCACGTTCTCCGAGGCGGTGTCGTTCGTGGTCAGCTGCGACTCCCAGGAAGAGGTGGACTATTACTGGGACAAGCTGTCCGAAGGCGGAGACCCGCAGGCCCAGCAGTGCGGGTGGCTGAAGGACAGGTACGGCCTGTCGTGGCAGATTGTCCCCGGGATCCTCGATGAGCTGCTGGGCGATCCCGATCCAATCAAGGCGAGAAGGGCCATGAAGGCCATGCTCCAGATGAAGAAGATCGACATCGATTCCCTGAAGCGGGCGGCCGAGGGGTGGGACCTGGACTGATCCGGGCCGGGGTGAACCCAGCCCCGACGCTGAAGGCGGCGGGCCGGGAGCCTCGTCTTTCCTGGTTGCGCGCAGGGGGTGTTCTCTGGATAATAGGCGAGGATGACGGATGAAAGGAGACCGTGGTGTTCTACAGGGCAGATGATGACGGGTACAGGCAGGTGCTGCCGGGCATCAGGCTCAAGACGCTGGCATACGGGGACAGGACCCTGTTCACGCAGTTCATCCTGGAAGGGGGCAGCACGCTGCCCGCCCACTCCCATCCCCACGAGCAGACGGGCTACCTCGTGAAGGGCAGGATCAGGCTCACCATCGGCCGGGAGACCCATGAGGCCGGGCCCGGCGACTGCTGGTGCATCCCGGGCAACGTGGACCACAGCGCCCAGATCCTGGAGGACTCCCTGGCCATCGAGGTGTTCTCCCCTGTCCGGGAGGACTACCTGCCGGAGGGGGATGGCCGGTGACGCCTGGGCAGGACGCGCCCCGGCGGCCTCGATGCAGATCCCTTAGGTGCCGGCTAGAAATTCACCACCGGCTTCAGATCGGTTTCCGGGTAGATCTGCCCGGGTATGGGGGGCATGGAGTTGTACACCCAGGTGAGGTCGACCACCCCGAGCTTCGCGGCCCGGTGGCGCTCGAAGCCCCTGAACACGCCCCGGACGAGGACGTCCTCCATGTCGAGGGTGAGCCCGAACACCGCGGCGCTCATGCCGGGCTTCAGGTTGTCGAGCTCGCGGCGGTACGCGTGGGGCGAGAACACGAGCCGCGTGGAGTCCGGGGCCTGGCACTGGATGAGCGGGACGATCACCGGGAAGCCGTCCGTGTCCACGTACGAGAGGAATTTTATCGTGTCCGTTCGGTTGAACAGCCCTTCCGCCCAAGGCTTCAGGATGCGTCCCTCGCTTGTCCCCTTTGCACGTGACTTGGCCAGCTTCGTGAGCAGCAGCGACAGCACGATCCTCCCCATGGGCAGGCCCTCGCGCCCGTAGGTCCCCACGAGGTCCATGTAGTGCACCGTGTGGATGCCGCAGTAGGAGTTGTAGCGGAACATGGGCTTGTTGTTGAACATGGCGTAGTCCTCGCCCTTCCTCGCTTCGTGGGTCCACAGCGCCTTGCCCCGCCACAGGCTCCGGTCCATGGTCATGATGAGGAACCCGGTCTTGGGGTTCGACTTCACGTGCTTCTTGCTCATGCCCTCGGTGAACTGGCCCCAGATGAGCTTCTCCGGCGTCTTTGCCTGGAGCGCGGTGATGAGCGTGATGTGGGGGAGCCCCTCCGGGTTCACAGTGGCGATGAGGCCCACCTTGGCCTCGGGCTCGAATTCCTTCAGGTCGTCAGCGTCGAAGCTCGTCAGCATCTCTTTTATCCTGGCCATGTGTCCCTCCTCTACCGTTTCCCGCCGTCGATGAGGCTGAGCCTCCGCTCCTCCGGCGCCCCCGTGCGCAGGGGACCTCCCGCGTGCACGATCCCCGGCATCTCGAGCACCCTGCGGCCCACGGAGACGAGCTTGTCCATCTCATCCGAGGTGACGAGGCCGAGGTCCTTCAGGGGCCACGGGCGGTTCAGGCCCTCGTACTTGTGGCTGCACAGGTTGTTGAAGGCGCACAGGTCCCACCTGCTCACCCGGTCGATGAGCTTCTCCCGGATGAAGGTGCCGATGGCCCGGATGTTCACCGGGTCGGCGGTGTGGCCCGGGATGACGGGCGTGCGGATCCAGAGCTCCCTGGGCGCGTGGAAGCGCTCCATGTGGGCAGCGAGCTTCAGCAGGTTCTCGAGGATGAGCGTGCTGCTCGCGCCCGTGTGCTCCCGGTGGGGCTCCGGCGCGATCTCCTTGACGTCGTAGAGCACGAGGTCCGTGTACGGCAGCAGGCCCTCGAGGTTTTCCCACCCGCACTGGCCGCAGGTGTCGAGAGCCGTGTGGATGCCCTGCTCCTTGAGCTCCTTGAGCAGTGCCCGGGCGAACACGTCCTGGAGCGTGGGCTCGCCGCCCGAGAGCGTCACGCCTCCTCCGGACTTCTCGTAGTAGACCCGGTCCTTGAGCACCTCCCGCACGACCTCGTCCACGGTGCGCGCCCTGCCGTAGGCCTCCATGGCCGTCGAGGGACAGTCCTCGGTGCAGGACAGGCAGCCCGTGCACTTCGTCCGGTCGATGGTTATCCCTCCCTCCTCGCAGGCGAGCGCCTGCTCGGGGCAGGCCGGCACGCACAGCAGGCAGCCCACGCAGCGGTTCTGAACCCAGTGGACCTCGGGCTTCATGGAGATGCTCTCGGGGTTGTGGCACCACACGCACCTGAGCGAACAGCCCTTGAAGAAGACCGTGCTCCTGATGCCCGGGCCGTCCTCGGTGGACATCCGCTGTATCCTCAGGATGGTGCCCCGGGGGAAGGCCGTGCCCTTCTGCTTCGCGGCGCTAGAGGGACTCATGGCAGATCCTCGCAATCACCTCTTCCTGGAGCTCGCTTCCGATGGCGGTGAAGTAGGCGTTGTAGCCCGTGATGCGCACCAGGAGCGAGCGGTACTCCTCCGGCCTCTCCTGGGCGTCCCTGAGCATGGCCGCATCGAGCATGTTGATCTGGAGCGAGGTGCCCCCGCTCTCCACCGCGCCCCTGAGGAAGGCCTTGAACTTGGCCTTCTGCTCCGGGTTCTTCAGCATGGCCGGGCTCAGGGAGATGGTGTGGCTCGCCCCGTTGGGCAGGCTGTTGAGAAACTCCTTCCAGTCGCCCATGCCCTCCTTGACCTTGCCCCCCAAGGCCTTGCCCACGGAGTTCATGTTCGCGGTGGGCCCGTTGATGTCGGCCCCGCTCACCGGGCAGATGGCGTTCGACAGGAACCTGCCCTTGGGGCGGCCGTCAGGGCTGGCGGGCAGGATGAACCCGTCGCTCACCCAGTAGTTCCACGAGAGCATGCCCGGCCTGAACTGGCGGTTCGTGGATTTCGTCCGGTGCTTCCACACCTCCTCGCACCAGAGCTTCATGACCGAGGAAGCCATCCGGTCCGCCTCGTCGTCGTCCCGGCCGTACTTGGGCGCCCTGTACACCGACTTTGCCCGGAGCGTCTCGTACCCTTTCCAGTTGGCCTTCAGCGCCTTCACGAGGGTCTCCAGCGAGCACTCCTTCTGGTCGAACACGAGGTACTTGATGGCCAGCAGGCTGTCCACGGTGGTGGCGAAGGTCACGGCCTCCACCGTGACGAAGGAGAGCTCGGCGCCGCCCTCGGTGATGTCGAGGGCCTTCTCGGCGCAGCCCTTCACCAGGCAGGACAGGTAGGGGGTGGGGCTGAACCTCGCCCTCACCGACTCGGACTTCTCGTAGAGCTTCACGCACTCCCTGACTATGAAGCGGGTCTGCTCCCGGTAGGCCTTCCAGAACGCCTCCCACTTCCTGAAGCTCGAGGGGCTCCCGGTGCCCGGGCCCGCCTGCCTGACCTTCTCGACCTTGCCGGTGATTGGGTCCGTGAAGTCGAAGAAGTCGCGCCCGTCGTTCAGGGCGAGCTCCACGGCCTTGAAGAGGTTGAGGTTGCTGTCCACCGTGCCGGAGCGGTCGTTGCCCTGCATGGTGTTCTCCAGGCAGCCCACCGGCGCGTAGTCCCACACGTTCTCCTCGCTGATGAGGTGCTCCACGTTCCCCTTCCTGGCCTGGACCATCATGCCCGCCATGGACCGCTCGTCGAAATTGATGAGAAAGGGCGAGCCCTGGCTCGTGGAGATCATCTCGACGAGCTTGTCCAGGAGCTTCTCCGGGCTGCCCCGGTGGAGCCTGACGTTGGGCTTCGGCTCCAGGATGGGCGAGAGCTCGTCGATGACCTCCAGCATGGCGTAGGTCAGGTCGTTGGTCATGTCCTGCCCGTCCGGCCCCATGCCGGAGAGCGTGATGAGCTGGCCGTAGCCCGAGGTGATGCCCTGGTTGCCGCCCACGCGGATCATGGCGTCGTAGGCCGTGTTGCAGTGGATCCAGAAGCACTTCATGATCTCCTTGCCGAACTCCCGGTCCATGCCTTCTTTCAGGGAGCGCTCCCAGTAGGGGAGCAGGTACTGGTCGATGCGGCCGAAGGACACGCCCGGGCCGGGGTAGTTCTCGTCGCTCATGACGAGCATGTGGGTGATCCACAGGGACTGGCACGCCTCCCAGAAGGTCCGGGCCGGCTCCCAGGGGACCCGCTTGAGGACCTTCGCCATATCCTTGAGCTCGCCTTCGCGGCGCGTGTCCGGCTCCTCCTCGGCCAGGCGCTCGCAGAGCCTCGCGTAGCGCCAGGCCAGGTCCTTGGCCATGGTGGCGGCGGTCATCATGGCCCTGAGCTGCGCGCCCTTCCTGCCCTTCTTGAGCTTGCTGCTCAAAGACTCGTAGCGCGACCTGAGGTCTTCGTAGATGCCCTTCCAGCCGATCTTCAGGACCCGGTCGTAGCCCGGGATGAGGTGGCCCGAGGTGGCGCCCGCGTTGCCGTAGCCGTGGTCGTGGAACCACTTCATGGCGGCGCGCGCACCGTCCTTGCCGCAGATGAGCTTGTCGCGCTCCCGCGCCTCCTTCTCGGTCCAGCACGTGGAGGTCTGCACGTTGAAGCGCCCGCCCGCGATGAGGTCTCCGGGCAGGAGCTCCTGGGGCACATAGTTGAGCATGACCTCCTTGATGAACCAGGCCTTGCGCTCTGGCAGGCTCCACTTCCAGAAATCGTGGTGGAGCTCCACGGGGCGGGCCGCCTGCTGGAAGGAGGACCGGAAGGTCTGGAGGAAGGCGTACGTCTCGGGCACGATGTAGAAGGTGAACTCGTCGAAGATGATGTCCCAGGGCGTGCCCGTGGTCCAGGCCGTGAACTCGTTGTTCCAGGCCCGCTCCTCGCCCTTGAAGTAGTAGTCCCTCAGCCACCTGATCCGCGGCGAAAGGTTCCTGGGCTCCTTGATCGGCCTGGCTTCCAATGGCTTTTCCGCAGTGTTCATGGCCTTCCTCCTCTCTGGTCCGCAACCATTCTTATCAGGTGCTCATCCCCGTGGGCAAGCACTTCGGCCATGGTCTTCACCGCCCCTTCGGGGTCCCTGCCCGCGATGGCGTCCGTCAGCCGGCCGTGGAGCCGAAGCGTCAGGGGACGCACCTTGTGGTCGGAGAAGAAGATGGCGGTCATGGCCGTGTACACGGGCTTGAACGAGTTCAGGAGCAGGGGGTACACGGGGTTGCCCGAGGCCAGCGCGACGAGGTGGTGGAACTCGAAGTCGAGCCGCGTGACCCCCTCGATGTCGGAGTCCCTGGCCGAATTCTCCTGCCCGAGGATCTCGCGGAACTTCTCCGCCTGCTCTTCGGTGCGGTTGAGGCTGGCGAGGCGGGCGGTCTCGGTCTCCACGAGTTTTCTGGTGTCGAGCAGGCCTTTCAGGAGCTCGGGCTCGAGGTTGCCCTGCCGGTACCTGACGAGGGACTCGAGGATGGCCAGCGACCCCTCGGTGCGGTAGTCGTTCACCACGGTGCCCACCCGGGGCTTCATGGTCACGAGCCCCTTGGCGGCCAGGTCGACGAGGCCTTCGTGCACCACGGGCCTGCTCACGCCAAGCTGGAGCGCCAGCTCGCGCTCGGGCGGGAGCTTCTGGCCCTTGGTGAGCCTGCCCGTGAGAATGAGGTCTTCGAACCGCGAGATGAACACGTCCTTGAGGCTGTCGGCCTTGAGCGGCGCCAGCATGCCTTTCATCGCACCCTCCCCTGAGCTTGCAGCCCCCGGGGCTGGCCCGGGTGGCTGGTGGTATTACCAGATTATAGATACACTGGAAGAGGGGTGATTTCAAGGGGCTTCTTCACCTTCCCCCCGGTGATCCGGCTGTTCGGGCATAAGCTGAGCCGCGAGGAAAAATTCTTTTTCCGTTGGGAGCGCAGATGGATTCAATCCCAAGAGAACTACACTTGTATATTCAATTTTAAATGATAATAAATAAGCATCTACAGTGATTTTTTTCACGTGTGAAAACGGGTTTGCCAAAGGAGGAGAGCTATGGGTTTCGTAAAATCTATGGAATGGATAATGGACCGTATGAAGAAGCAAGCCATGGAGTTTTATGGGGCAGAAACATTATTTGTTTTCTATGAGACCAGACCGGAAATAATAGAACGTATACTTCCTCCACCTCTGAAACCTGCTTCAAGACTCCTGGTAACTGTTTTGCTTGCCAACTACCCAAGTACGAACATGGGCATAACATATCTTGAAAGTGCTCTTTTCGTTTCTGCAGCGTACAATAATGAAGAGGGTCTGTTCACCCTGTCCATGCCGGTAACAAATGACATGGCATTGATCGGCGGACGGGAAATAAACGGCTATCCGAAGAAGATGGCAGATATTGAGTTCAAAAGAACAGGAAAGGTTGTTTCTGGATGGACTGAACGCCGAGGTATATCGTTCATGGAACTGAAGGCCAACCTTACCGGCAAATATAAGGATAATTATGCAGAGGAGGTGGCAACAAGATTTCTCAACCCCCCCATGGACATCGTCATGTTCAATGTCAAATCTTTCGCCAGACCCGAGAGGACCTCAGGATCGAGGGGGGCGTGGGGGCGTGCCGCATGGACAGCTGCAGGTTCAACGAAACCCTGGAGTGCGGGGCGGACAGCATCAAGGTGGGCTGGCACGCCGATCACGCCGACTGCATAACGTTTTCGCCCCGGAGATGAGCCGGGCAGACCTTGAGCCGGAACGAGGAAAGGAGCGGCATCGCCTCCCGAAGCGGGCGCCCGTCTCCGCCGCACACAGACATCACTGTCCGGGCCGTCCCTGACCCGTATATGTTTACGGCTGTTCGATGAAGATCCGCATGCAGCAGGTGCGGCAGTCGAAGGCGAGGCGGAAGCGTCTCTTCCCGTTCTCGATGAACAGGGGCTCCTCGAGGATCGTATCCGACCCGGTCTTCAGGCAGGCGCCGAGGCAGCGGCGCAGGCAGTGCTTCGTGACCATGACCTGGGCTCCCGGGCCGGGGGGCCTGAGCTCGAAGGCAGGCTCGATGGAGGTCACGCCGCGTTTCCGGTAAAACGCAGCGGCCGCCTTGTTGCTCACGTTGTGGCGGTAGTCGAGCCGGGCCTCGGGACAGGGGAAGGATGCGTCCCGCGCGGGATCCCGCGTCTCTCGGGGCAGCGCGAGCCTGCGGTTGTCCTCGAGCACCATGATCAGGTCGCGCCTCAGTCCGTTGAGCTCGGAGGCGCGGAAGAAATAGGGCAACGTGTCGAGGTCCAGCGAGTCGAGCCGGAAGGTCGTGTCTCCGAGCTTCGAAAGCTGCTTCTTTAAGGTATCCATCGCGGCTTCCGGTTTTTCCGCAGGGTCCTTGTCCCCTTCGAAGAAGACCTCGGCGCTGACGCCGTCTTCGTCAATGCCTTCGAGGAGGAAGCCCTCTTCCGTCTCCCGGAAGCTCAGCTTCAGCCCGATCCTGCGCACGGCGGTCTCTCCCGAGAGGAGCTTCAGGAACCGGTGGTCGCGGTTCCTGAAGACCTTCATGCCCCTTTTCAGGCCGTCGATGGCCATGTGCGTCTGGACCCGCCCGTCTATGACCTTCACCACCTGCATGCCCCTGAGCTCGCGGTTCTCGTCCAGGAAGCACAGCCCGTCGCCCGCGTTGATGCCCTCCGCCCCGTCGTCGAGGGTGAACCAGTCCCGGCCGCACGTGACCACGGTGCCCATCTCCTCGCCCATGGCCTTGGGGGTGTCGGGCGACCACAGGTCGCCGGCCTCGCCGTGCAGGAAGTAGTCGGTCGCTCCGCGGCTGAAGGTCTTGCGCGGGTCCGGGGTGAAGGAAAGCTCCGTGCGTCCGCTGGACGCGCGTTTAAGGCCGGGATCGGCATCGATGATCCGGTCCAGCAGGGTGCGATAGAAGGCGGTGACGTTCTTCACGTAGGATACGTCCTTGAGCCTGCCCTCGATCTTGAAGGCCCTCACGCCCGCGGCGACGAGCTCGGAGAGGCAGGCGCTGCGGTCCATGTCCTTGAGGCTCAGGAGGTGGCGGCCCTCTTCGAGCACCCGGCCCTTCGCGTCGATGAGGTTCCAGGGGAGCCTGCAGGGCTGGCCGCAGGTACCCCGGTTGGCGCTCCTGCTCCCGAGGGAAGCGCTCAGGTAGCACTGCCCGCTGTAGCACACGCACAGGGCCCCGTGTACGAAGACCTCCAGCTCGATGCCCGTGCTCTCCCTGATCGCGCGTATCTCATCGAGGGAGAGCTCCCGGGCCAGGATGGCCCGCTTGAAGCCCGCCTCCTCGAGGATCCGGATGCGGGCGGCCTCGGCGTTGTGCATCTGGGTGCTGGCGATGAGCGGCAGGGGGGGCAGATCGAGCTCCAGGAGCCCGAGGTCCTGGACGATGAGCGCATCGACCCCTGCGTCCCAGGCCTGGCGGGCGATGATCGCCGCCTCGTCGAGCTCGTTGTCGAACAGGATGGTGTTGAGCGTGAGGTAGACCTTTGCCCGGAAGCGGTGGGCGTGCTTTGCGAGGGCCTCGATGTCCTGCATCGGATTGCCTGCCTGGGCCCGGGCGCCGAAGGCGGGCCCGCCGATGTACACGGCGTCCGCGCCGTGGTCGATAGCGGCCTTCCCGCACTCGAGGTCCCTTGCCGGGGAGAGGAGCTCTATGGGTGTCATGACCTGACCTCTAGTATATGCGCTCCACCGTGGCAAGGCCCAATCTTTTCTCCTCGGGCAGGGAGCGGTCCGGCCCATGCCGGGGAAATGAGTTGACTTTCCGTGCGCGGTGGTGTCGGATGGTGGTGCCCCCTCCCGCGGGGTGAAGGAGCGCTCATGGACGAACCGGTGCATCTCTTCATCAGCATATGGATCAAGCTGTTCTTTCTGCTGACCCCGTTCTTCGTGCTGACCATGTTCCTCTCGCTGACCCGCGAAGCCACGCAGGCCGAACGGCGCAAGGTGGCCCTGTGGCTCACCTTCGACATCGTGGTCATCAGCTTTGTCCTGTACTTCCTGGGCAACACGATCTTCTCGGTCTTCGGCATCACGCTGGACGCCTTCCGCGTGGGCGCAGGCGCGCTGCTCTTCCTTTCGGCCGTCGACCTGGTGCGGGGGAGCGAGACCGCGGCGTACAAGGGATCGGAGGGAAGCATCACCATGGTGCCGCTGGCCATCCCCATCACGGTGGGCCCTGCGACCACGGGCGCCCTGCTGGTCATGGGGGCCGAGGTCTCTTCCGCGTGGGAACGGCTCATCGGATGCGCCGCCCTCCTGGGCGCCGTGCTCTGCGTGGGCGTGCTGCTGTACCTGGCAACGCCCATCGAGCGGCTCATCGGCCACACGGGCCTGCGGACCCTGAGCAAGCTCACGGGCCTCGTCCTCTCCGCCCTGGCCGCCCAGATCATCTTCACCGGGGTGAGGAATTTCATGGCGTGAGGCATCGGCCTCATAAGGAGGCGGGTATCCCGCCCATCATGAGGCCCGATGCCGGGAAACCGGAAGGAAAACAAGGCTCAAGAGCCTTTACAGTCAGCGCGGATGCGGGTAGTATCCTGCTCAGCAACGAGGGGGGTGAAGTGTGCCGAAGCTGTTCAGGGGTCTGCTCATTGTCTGCCTGGCATCTGCCCTCTCCTGCATCCCCGCAGGCCTTGACGCCCGGGAAGAGAAACCCGTCGAGGGGAGCACGCTCACCTTCTACCAGGAAAACGACTTATACACCGGCTCTGACCGCGACTACACGAACGGCATCAAGCTCACCTGGATCTCTCCCGACCTCGCCGAGTACCGCGAAGACCCCCGGCTTCCGTCATGGAGCATCCCCCTCATCGACGCCCTGCCGTTCACCGACGGGAACGGATATCGCAAGACGATCTCTCTGTCCGTAGGTCAGGACATCTACACCCCCACGGATACTAAAAGCACGAACGGCCAAGACGACGACAGGCCGTACGCCGGGATCTCCTACCTGGCAGTCGGGTTCAACAGCAGGAACACCAGGGTCATGAACGCCTGGGAGATCACCCTGGGTATCGTGGGTCCTCACTCGTACGCGGAGGAGATGCAGAAGGCCGTGCACGAGTGGACCAACTCGGATTACCCGATGGGCTGGGAAAGGCAGATCGAGGACGAGCTCCTGCTGAACCTCTCCTATGAGCGCGCGTGGAGGTTCCCGGGGCAGAATCGCCCCCGGGGCCTCTCGTACGACGTCATCCCGCACGCGGGGTGTGCGGTGGGAAACGCCCTGACCGCCCTGAACCTGGGCGGCCAGCTCCGGTTCGGATGGAACCTTCCCAGCGACTTCGGGACCTTCCCCATCCGGGCGGGAACCGACTCCAACGCGCCGATCGACAGGAACGACCCCCGCTGCGTGCAGGGGCCCCCACGCTACGGTGTCCACGCATTCGTCGCCGTTGACGGATATGCCGTGCTGTGGAACGTCACGCTGGACGGCAACTTCATGCGGCACAGCGACAGCGTGGACAAGAAGCCCTTCACCGCGCGGGTCTCCGGCGGCTTCGGCCTGGTCGCCGGCAGGTTCAAGATCACCTACGCCCTCGTGACCAGGACCAGGGAATACGAGACCCAGGACAAACACCAGTCCTACGGGACGCTCACGGTATCGTACACGTTCCGTTCCTGAAGGTCGGCCGGTCCTGCTTTTTGTGTCCGGTCAGCCTGGATCGGGTCGCGCCCGGCTCACGCATCGATCACCGTAAGGGCGAAGGGCGTCCTGCACAGGGGCTCGCCGCCCGAGGGCGTGATGAGGATGGGGCACTCGAGCCGCATGCCCGCGACGCCGGGCACGCTCATGGCCAGGAAGGCCACCTCCACCGCGTTGGCTTCGAGCACCACGTCCCGGTACTCGTCGTTGTCGATGATGGGCGGGTACCACTCGTGGCCCAGCACGCCCAGGCCATGGCCGAAGGAGGGGATGACGCACCCGGCGTAGCCCAGAGCGTCGATCTGCGCGCTGATGGCCCTGTGGGCCTGCCCCACGGTGTTCCCTGCCTTGAACGAGGCGAGGATGGTGTCCACGATCTGCACGTACGCGTCGGCCAGCTTCCGCTGCTCCGTGGACGGCTGGCCCAGGATGAAGTTGTGGGCGAGATCCCCCAGGTACTGCCGGTGGCACGAGTGCAGGTCCACGATGAGGTTCTCCCCCTTCTGCACGAGCTTCGTGGTGGGCTGCGTGGTGCCGTTAGACGGCCAGGTGGCCCGGTATCCCGACGCCACCTCGGACGAGCCGGTCACGGCCCAGTGGTATTCGCTCCCGAGCCTCCGGAGCTCCATCTCGCCGATGCCCGCGATCTCGGTCTCGGAGATCCCCACGTAGAGGGATTCCCTCACCTGCTCCATGGCCGCGTCGGTCATGGCAGAGGCCTGCCTGAGGAGCTGGATCTCGCCTTCCTCCTTGACGTAGCTCGCCCGGTCCGTGACGGCGAGCGAGTTCACGAACCTGGCTTCGGGAAGGGCCGCCTTCAGGAGGTCGTACTCCGTGGCGAAGAGGAACCCGGAATTGCCCCGGGGCGAGTGCCCGAGCTCCACGCCGATGGAGGCCCTGTCCCAGCCGTGCTGCCTGATCCTGCTCACCACCATGTCGAAGAGGTCGAGGCCGGGGATGGGCGCGTACGGGGTGATGGTCTCGAGCCACGACTCGGAGTGCATGCGCGCGTTGTCGATGAGCATGGTCACGAGCTCCGCGTGGCCGTCCCGGGACACGATGACGGCGCTCCGCCAGGGGATGAAGGCCCCTGCCGTAAACGTCACGCTCTTGATCCTCGTGCCGATGAACACGTCGATGCCAAGGGCTGCCATCTCTTCCCGGATCTTCTGAAGCCTCTTGCCGAAGTCGATGTACACGTTCATGGAGGCCTCCTGGCCGGGGACGGATGTTATCGACCCGGCACCAGTCGGCCGTGAACGGCATACGGCTCCATGCCGGGATCCCGCTTTCAGCGGCCTGTTCGCCGGATCGGTGAATCCGTCCCCATCTGTCCTTACTTCTAGCACGAAACCGGGAATTATGACAGGGGAGCGAATGCGCTCCGCGCGGTCTTCAGACAGGCGTGCAGATGACGCGCCGGATGCTCTGCAGGAGGGCGGAGCGGGAGAACGGCTTCATGAGCAGCTCGATGCCCGGCTCGATGATGCCGTGGTGGATGATCACGTCGTCGGTGTACCCGGAGATGAACAGGGTCTTCAGGGAGGGCCGTTTCTCCTTGAGCCTGTCCGAGAGGACCTTGCCGTTCATGCCGGGCATGATGACGTCGGTGAGGAGGAGATCGATGCGCTCCATGCCTTCGGCAAGATCCAGGGCCTCGGTGCCGCTCCGGGCAGGGACGACCGTATAGCCCTTCGAGGAGAGGATGTCGATGCAGAGCTGCCGCACGGTGTCGTCGTCCTCGCACAGGAGGATGGTCTCGCTTCCTCCCGGCACCTCTTCGTCGCCCGGGGCAGGGCCCTGCTGAGCAGGCTCGGAAGTCGTGGCCGGGAACAGGACCCTGAAGGTGGTGCCGATCCCGGGCTGGCTGCTCACCATGATGTGGCCGCCCGACCCCTTGACCACGCCGTAGACGCTCGACAGGCCGAGGCCCGTGCCCCGGCCTCGCTCCTTGGTGGTGAAGAAGGGCTCGAAGATGCGGGCTGCGGTGGCTTCATCCATGCCGTGGCCCGTGTCGCTCATCACGAGCATGGCATGGGGGCCCGGCCTGGCCTCGGGATGGGCCGTCACGTAGGCATCGTCGAGGGTGACGTTCTCCACCCTGATGTTCAGGAGCCCGCCGTCGGGCATGGCGTCCCGGGCGTTGATCACCAGGTTCATGATTACCTGCTCGATGTGCTGGGAAGGGGCGAGGATGGGGTGGATACCGGGCATGGACGTGATGGTCAGGGCGATGTTCTCGCTGATGACGCGCCTGAGCATCTTCTCCATGCCCGCGAGGACGGAGGCCAGGTCGATCACCTCGGGCTTGGACAGCTCCCGGCGGCTGAAGACCAGGAGCTGACGGGTAAGCGACGCCGCCCTCTCCGCGGAGCGCTGGATCTCCTGCAGGTGCGGCGCGAGGTCCTGGTCCCTGCCGTGCTTCAGGGTCTCGATGGCCAGGTCCGCGTAACCCAGGATGGCGGTGAGGATGTTGTTGAAGTCATGGGCCATGCCCCCGGCCAGGCTCCCGATGGCCTCCATCTTCTGGGCCTGGATGAGCTGGGCCTCGAGGCGGTCCTTGTCTTCCTCCGCCTTTTTCCGCTCGGTGATGTCGTTGACCACGGAGAGCAGGCAGGGCTTGCCCTGGTACTCGATGGGGGCGGTGGAGAACAGGCCGATGATGACCCTGCCCGATCTCGTCTTGAGCTTCATCTCGAGGTTCCGCGCCTGGCCGGAGCGCCTGATCTCCTCCAGCACCCGCTCCCGGTCCTGGGGGTCGAAGTAGAATCCCAGCTCCGTGGAGGTGCGGCCTATGGCCTCTTCACGGGTATAGCCCGAGATCTGCTCGAAGGCCTCGTTCACATCGAGCATCCTGCCGTCGTCCGGCGAGGAGATGGTGACGATGGCAGGGGATTCCCGGAACAGGGTCCTCATCCGCTGCTCCGATTCCCGGTACTCCCTGGTGCGCTGGAGGACCTTGCGCCTCAGTGCCCATGACCACGCCAGGCTGCCGGTTATCATGAACACGATGAGCAGGAAGGCGGAGGCGATGAACTTCCACTCTTCTTGCCACCAGACCTGCTTTTCGTAGACCCCGAACCACTTGTTGTGGATCTCCTTGTACCTGCCCGTGGCCTTGATGATGTTGAGGCCCTCGTTCAGGGTGTTCACGAGCTGGTGGTTGCCTTCGGCAGTGGCGAAGCAGTACTCCCGGGACGGCATTCCCGTGTCGATCACCTTGAGATTGGTGAGCTTGAGCTTGTTCTTGAAATAGAGCCCCTGCATCTCCGAGGAAAGGAGCACGGCGTCGTGCCTCCCGGACGCCAGCAGCTGCAGGGCCTTGGCAGAGTCGTCCACCGGGATGATGTGTCCGACCTTCCCGGCATCCTTGAGGTAGTCGTGCATGATGTCGCCGTCCTGGACGATGACGTCCCTGCCCCTGATGTCCTCGAAGGAACGGATGTCGGAATCCTTCCGCACGAACAGCCCCGAGGTCACCAGGGTGTGGGGCACGGAGAAATCCGCGACGAGGTCCCGCTCCTTCGAGTAGTACATGCCGGCGAGCATGTCCACCTGGCCCGTGGCGAGCTTCCGCCTCGCCGCATTCCACGGGCTCAGCTCGATGCGTATCTTCAGGCCCATGACCTCGGCGACGGCGCGGACCAGGTCGACGTTGAAGCCGGCAGGCTTGTCGTTTTCCAGGAATTCGTAGGGCGGGTAGGCGTTGTCGCCGCTGATGACGAGGACATCGCTTCCTGCGGCAGGGACGTAGTTGTGGGGCTCGGCGGGGTCTTGGCCGGAGGCGCTGCCGGCTGCCCCGAAGAAGAAGAGGAGCAGGAGCGCCGTGAATGCCTTCCTGCCCGGCTTTTTGCCCGATCTTTTCAGGTGCCCGTCTCTGCTGTTCAGCATGGTCGCGCCCACATCCGCTGCTGCGTGTGCCATCCCCCCCGAATCGAAACCCAAGGTTATCTTATCTTAGTCGGCATGCTTACACAATATTGATAACACCAGCTCGGTAAGAAGCTATCCTTGGGGAGAATTTTTTCCTGGCCAGACCTCCAACGGCATGGAATGGCCCGAAGCCCTGCGTGCACAGGGGGTCGGCCTACCGGCCTTTGAGCGCGGCCTTCAGGCCCGCGATGTCATCGGCGGTGAGCTGAAGCGATTTCGACCCGTTCAGCCGGTACATGATGGACTCGGGATTGCCGTTGTGTTCGACCCCCAGGGCGTGCCCGAGCTCGTGCGCCAGCACCCGCACCAGGTGGTCGCGGCTGCCGAAATGGTAGATGGTGATGGTCTCGCGGCCGTTTTTCCTCTCGTAGAGCCCTTCGTTGAACTCGTTCTGGAGCACCCTGCCGGTGGTGTTGTACTTCACCACCTCGAGGTTCAGGCTCGCCGCGATTTCGTTGATGACCTCCACGAGGCCGTTCAGGCTCTCCAGCGCGACCCTCTGCTCCTCCTGGATCCTCTGGATGTCGGCGCGCGCGATCGCGAGCTCCTCCTGCTCCTCCGCGATCCTCCGGTGCACATCTTCGGGCAGGACCCTGTTCGGGTAGGCGCTGATCTCGGCGTTCAGGGCTCTCATCCGGCGGTTATAGGCGCGGACGTCCTCCATGAGGGCGGCCTCCTTCTGCCGGTATTCCCTCTGCTCGCGCTCGAGCCGGGCCTTCAGGGCCTCGTAGGATTCCCTCGTGGAGCCGATGGCCCCGCTTATGCCCTTGAGCTTGTCCGAGGCCTCCTGGCGGTAGTCGTAGACGAACCTGATCTCGATGCCCCCTTTGGGGTCCTGCCGGAAGAGCTCGCGCCCCTCCGCCTTCGACCATATGGAGGCCGCCTCCCTCACCGCAGCCTCGGCCTCGTTGCGGCTCAGGGAGAACCGGTTGTCAAGGGAGCCGATGCGGTAGGTCGCAGGCCCCTCCTCGACGCCCGACTGCACCCAGTGCACCCCGGCCAGGAACACGAGGGCCGCCACAAGGGCCGCCACTGTCCAGCCCGAGAACATCGACCCGTCCCGGTATGCGTACATGCCGCCGATCTTTCCCATGAAAAGCGTATTCGGGTTTTTTCGGGAAGGTCTTGACGGGTGTTCCTCGGGGGAGCGTGAAGGGCACCCGCTCAGGCTGCCGGGCACGTGCCAGGGGAGGAGGGGGTAGGGCTGCTTCATGAAAGACTCCTGTGCATTGAAAGGGTTAGGTCTTGCCTCCCGGATCGGTTTCCCTATATGTACTGAAAAGCTGCTTACCACACCAGGCGCGGCAGCTGGAAGAGGAGCTTTATGGAATTTCGCATACCAACGAAAGGCAACGTCAAGCTGGAGGGGCTGATCCGGAACATAACCGAAAACAGCGAGCTTCACCAGCTGTGGAAATCCGCCAACATGAACGCCGTTGACCGCAGCCTCATCAACGACCACGGCGAGGTTCACATACGCATCACGTCGAACGCGGCGCTCAGGATCCTGCGCCTCCTGGTGAAGGGGGGCGTGGTGCCCAGCGTGGTGAAGGACTATCACCTCACCCCGGAGGACGCCGAGGTGATCGTGGTGCTGGCCGCCTGTCTCCACGACGTGGGCATCGCCGTGCACCGGCACGACCACGAGCGCTACAGCCTCGTCTTCGCTTACCCCAAGGCCCGCGAGCTCCTCACGGGCATCTACAGTGAGCCCGAGATCACCATCATCACAAGCGAGGTGCTCCATGCCATCGTGGCGCACAACGCGAGCGAGACCTGCCTGACCCTGGAGGCGGGGGTGCTCAAGGTGGCCGACGCCCTCGACATGACCCAGGGCAGGTCGCGCATCCCCTTCGAGACCGGGAAGGTGGGCATCCACTCCCTCTCGGCGCAGGCCGTTGACAGGGTCGATATCGAGCAGGGAGAGGAACGGCCCGTGAGGATCGTCATCACCCTCTCGAACTCAGCGGGCATCTTCCAGGTGGACGAACTCCTCCGCCACAAGCTCCAGAACTCCTCCATCAGGGATTTCGTGGAGGTCCAGGCAAAGATCGAGGGCGAGATGGAGCGCAGGCTCATCCAGACCTACCGGTTCTGAAGCCGGTGCGGCCGGAGCGCCGCAGGTCCTGAAGCGAAGCCCGAGGGCACGCGTCCCCGGTAAATTTCATCCTCGTCATACCGATCCTGCCGCTTATTCTCTACTGTATGTGCTCGAATCACGGGAATGGATCCGATGAATCCTCCTTCGCGCCCGCCTCTTGAGGATGCAAAAGGAGGGGCTCATTCCCCGCTGCATGCAGCGTTGGAGGATGCAGGGCCGGCCCTGGCTGCCTTTCCATTGAGCAGCGAAACGGGGGAATGGGATGGATGACAGCAATACCTATGCAAACCAGGAGCTGGGGATCTCCATAGAAAAGCCTGATACATGGAGCTTTCTCCCGCCGAGGTGGGCTCTGGGCCTGCTGCTCGACCGGGTCGAGCCCTCTTCGGAGGACTCGGGAGAGCTCTTGAAGTATGCCCGGGAGCCCCTGTTCTACTTCCATTACGACCACGGGATGGATGACCAGGTCCTGCCCACGGTGTGCGGCACGTACCGCGAGGTCGCGGGCATCGGCCTGGCGGACCGCCCGACCCTGCTCAGGATGCAGATGATCCAGCTCCAGGCGGTGTTCGAGGACTTCTCCCTCATCGAGGCAACGGCAGACGGGCTCATCTCCAGGAGGCCCGCCAACATCATCAAGTCGACCTTCTCGGTGTACGTCAGGAACGGCGGCAAGCTCGAGTGCCTGTCCCGCTGCTACCTGATCTTTGCCGGAGACTTCATGTTCTGCGTGGAGATGTTCGGGCCCAGCGATGGCGAATACCGCTGCGAGGGCGAGTTCAGGGACATCCTCGGCTCCATCCGGATCGACTGACGAGGCCTCTACAGCCCGGCCACCAGAGGCTGGATGATCACCTCCGTGCCGCCGGTGCGCGCAGGGTCGCCGTGGGCGGTCACGAGGACAGGCTCGACGCCGATGCTGATGAGCATCTCCCTGACCGTCTCGGCCCGCTGGTCCGCGAGGTCCTCCCGGTCTTCCCGGGTCGTGTGAGCCGTGGTCCGGGAGTCCGGGACGCCGATCACGGTGATGGTGGATTTGCCGTAGGTCTTCACCACGGTCGCCACCTTCCGGAGCGTGTGCACGAAGTTCTGGTTCACCACCGCGGTGCCGGGTTCGAACGCCGACTGCGGCGTCACTGTCACCTCCACGGCATTGTCCGGCAGCATCCGCACCTGCGCCTCGCCCCTGCTGATCTCCACGCCGAGAGCGGTCTGGAGGTCCCGCTTCTGACTGTCCATGTAGCGGTTCACCGCGCCTTCATCCAGCGCGCCTCCCGCAGCGTCCGCCAGCGCTTCGTGCAGGGGGTTCTTCCGGCCGATGACGACCCCTAAGGCTTCCTCGCCGGAGGTTGACGTACCGGCCGCTCCGGGCATCCCTGCCGGCGCGCCGAAACCGGCGCATCCTGTGGAGAGAAGCCCGATCAGGGCGATGAGGACGGCCACAACGAGTGTCTTCACACATAGAGAATAATTCAGTCCCCGGATGCTTTCAATTTTCAGAAGATGCTGCTCACGCGGATGACCACCCTCAGGTAGTAGTTGTGGACGCCCAGGCCCGCGAGGGGAACCTCGTACACCGTGCCTGAGCGGACCTGTCCAGGGATCTGAAGCACCACCTGCTCCTCGTCTTCCACCATGCCGCTGCCCGTGCAGCTCGGGCATTCGTTCGGCCAGTCGAGGCCGCTTCCCCTGCACGAGGGGCAGGGATAGAGGACCGGGATGCTGATGGGCACCCGGCCCCCGGTCATCGCCTCCTCGGGGGTGAGGATGAGCTCGATGGTGAGGTTTTCGGGAAGCTCTGCCCTCGGTGTCTCCATGCGGGTGAAATTCCTGAAGATGCGGTCGAAGAGCGAGTCGATGGACTGGCTGATGGAGAAGAAGTCGCGCATCGGAGACACCGTAACGGGCACGAACGGCCGCACGGTCCTGAACGATCCGGTCATGTGGCTTTCGGGCACGATGCGGTCCCGGCCCTCGGCATGGGCGAGACCCCGGTCGTACGATTGCTTGCGTTCAGGCTGCGACAAGGTCTCGTAGGCCTCCACGATCTCCTGGAACTCCCAGCGCGACAGCGGCCCGGCGACGTCCGGGTGATACCGCTTCACGAGCCTCCTGAATGCTTCCTTGATGCCTTCTATGCTCTCGCTCCGAGAAACACCAAGGACCAAATAATAATCCCGTCTGATCATTGCTGTTTCCCTCTTCCGAAAATATCTCATGAATTTGGAGTGTTAATTAGAATATAGGTTCAGGGGGGAAAATCTCAACCCGGTCGGACCCCCGGTCTCGAATAGGGATGGGAAAGGAAAGTTCAGGCCTTGCAGGCACTCGGGAGCGGGCAGGGTGGCTGGATCAGCCGCGCCTCTTCCGGCAGGTGCCGGGCCGGGCCGCCCCGTCCCGGTCTTCCGGGCCTTTGGATTTCGTGCAGGACCTGCCCTGAAGGCAGAGCTCGCAGCGGTTGTCGCTGCACCACTGGCAGAAGTGGCAGTCCGGGCAGGGGTGCTTTTTCGGCCCCGCGTCGTCGTCCGGGACATAGACGAGCCCCGTCACTCCCTTCATCCGCACGAATCCCATGCACCCTTTTTCGCACATTCCCGGGGAAAGACAAAGGGCAAATCCATTACCGCTTGTCCGTTGCGCCCCGGACAGGCGTCAGTGTATAAGGGCTGCAGGGAGGAGGGGCTCATGAAACGTGTGTTTCCCGTGGTGTGCGTAATGGCGGCCATCCTGTTCCTGATTCAGGACTGCCATGCCCGGAGGTGGCAGATCTCGCCCATGCTGGGTTACGCCATAGGGGGCCGGTTCGAGGGGGCTTCGGGCGAAGGGTCCGGCCCCTCGCTGGAGCTCAAGGAGAGCCCGGGCTTCGCGCTGGCCGTGGACACCGATTACGAGGAGGGCACCGAGCTCGAGATCTTCTACAGCCGCCAGGCCACCGAGCTCAAGGCCGATGAGGAGATCTTTTCGAGCACCACCCTGTTCGACGTGGACGTCCATTACCTCCACATCGGCGGCACGGTCATCCTCACCCGGATGAAGGACTACCTCGGCGAACCCCTCTTCGAAAAAAACGATTTCTGCGAGCCCTACATCGTGGGGACCCTGGGCGCGACCCATCTCAGGCCGCGCGACTCGGACTATGACCCCGTGACGCGCTTCTCCATCAGCCTGGGCTTCGGCGCGAGGCTCTACGCCACCGAGCGCCTGGGTTTCCGCTTCGAGGGGCGGGGGTTCGCGACCTTCACAGACAGCGACGCGGCCGTTTTCAGCAACTCCCGGGGCCTGAAGATCTACGTCGATTCCGATATCTTCGCCCAGGCCATGGTCAGCGCAGGGGTGTTCTTCGACTTCTAGACCCCTGCCTATTAGGGTATTGAAGAAAGCGCTGTTTCAGGTACAATCCCGTCAGCGGGAAATCTCATTCGCGTGGAAAGGGGCGTAACCTATGAAGAGAGCGTTGTGGACGGTTGTGATCTCGCTGGTGCTGGCAGGGACGGCCTCTGCCGATGTCTTCAAGCGAGCGGTGCTGTACCAGGACGTGGCGTACCTGACCGTGGAGCGGGCCACTTCCGACCGGAAGCTCATTATCGAGGCCCCGCCCGAGATGATCCGGGAGTCCTTAAGCGTCGTGACCCTGAACGGGGGCTCCGTCAGGTCCATCGGCGTGGAGCCCAGGCGCCTCATGTCCGGGCAGGCCAAGCGGATACAGGACGAGCTCTCCGGGAAAGAGGCCCGGCTCGAGGGCAGGAAGCGGCTCAAGGCGACCTGCGAGCGTCAGATCGAGCTCATCTTCGAGGCTGCAGGCAGCAAGGGCAAGGATGCGGTCTTTTCGAAACCCAGGCTCACCGAGGCCCTTTCGTTCATCGACGCACGGGTGGGCAGCCTGAACGCGAAGGTCATATCCCTCGACAAGGAGATCGAAGAGCTCTCCCTGCAGGTGAAGGACCTTCGGAACGAGCTCTCGCAGGTGTCGAAGAAGCAGGGCCTCGAGATCGTCGTGGAGACCGACTCGGACCGCACGGTGCAGGTTTCCTACGCTGTCCGCACCGGCTCCTGGCAGCCCGAGTACACGGTGCGCGCGGACCCGGCGAAGGGCGAGCTCTTCATCGAGACGAGCGCCCTCATGAGCCAGGCAACGGGGACGGACTGGGAGATCGGGGAGCTGTCCGTGGCAACGGGAAGGCCCGGCTTCGGCATCGAGGCGCCCGGGCTCAGCCCCTGGAACATCGGCCTGGCCGAGCCGTACGCAAGAAACCAGCTCGCGGTCAGGCAGAAGTCCCTGATGGCCGCACCCGAAGCCATGGCGGTGGATGAGGCAGGCTCCGTGGAGCCCGAGGTCAGGGCCACCGCCGTGTCCTACCTCATCGGCGCGGCCAGGGGCGTGACCCTGCCGGGAGACGGCAAGCCCAAGGCGGTGGTGCTCCAGAAGAAGAGGGTGGCGGCCGTCATGGAGCGGCTCACGGTCCCCAAGCTGGATCCTGCGGTGTACCTGCGGGCCACCGCACCCTGGGACGCCCAGGCGCCGCTGATCGCCGGGCCCTACACCGCCTTCGTCGAGGGCGAGTTCACGGGCAGGGGCTTCATGAAGCCGGCCCAGCCCGGGGAGAAGCTCACCGTCGATCTGGGCAGGGACGAAGGGATCAAGGTCGAGCGCAAGGACAAGGTCTTCCACGAGCGCACGCTCACCGGCAAGGACAGGACGACCTACGCCTACACCATGACCGTGAAGAACACCCGCGCGACCCCCACGAAAGTGACGCTGAAGGACCAGGTCCCGGTCTCCGTGGACGAACGCGTGAAGGTGGACCTCATCGAGACGACACCTAAGGCCGTGCCCGACAAGGACGGCATCCTTACCTGGGAGCTCGACCTCAAGCCGGGCGCGGAGGCGCGCGCAACGTTCTCCTTCTCGGTCACCGGCATGCCGCCCCTGTAGGCGTGCCATGTGAAAAAATCCGGCCGGGCCAAAGGCTCAGGCGGTTTCCCTCAGGTACCTGCCGTACCAGGCCAGGTGGCCCAGGACCGACACCGCGTCCTCGGGGGTCGAGAGCACGAAGACCTTCCCGTGGGAGGTGTCTGCCAGGCTCAGGCCCCCTGCCGTGAGGGCCACGGCCACGATGGGCTTGCCCGTCTCCTTCTGGATCCTGCCGATGCCCGAGAGGGTGCGCTCCTCGGCCTGGACCTGGGCCTTGAGCACCGAGAGCTTGAGCTCGCGGGTGTAGAGCTTGCCGTCGAGCTTCTCCTGGGCCGTGATGAAGTCCTCCACGTAGCGGGACCTCCCCACGACCCCCAGGGCGATGACCGCGTCCACCTCGTCCCAGCGGGCCAGGGCCTCGATGACGTTCAGGTAGAGCGAGGGATCGCCTTCGCCCACCACGTCGACCGGGTTGCGCCTGTTCCAGTAGGCGGGCAGGAAGCCGTCCAGCTCGCCCACGAGGAACTCGGAAAGGGGCGGCAGGACGAGGCCTGCGTCTTCGCACTCGTCTGCGGCCACGATGCCCCAGCCCCCGCCGATGGTCATGATGGCGACCCTGTTCGATCGCGGAACCGGCAGGTGGGTTGCAGCCGACGCCACGAGGAGGAGCCGCGTGGGCGTGGAGACCTGGATGACGCCCGACTGGGCGAACATGGCGCCGTACACGGCGTAGGAGCCCGCCATGGAGCCCGTGTGCGACTGGGCCGCCTTCGAGCCTGCCTGGGAGCGGCCCGCCTTGATGGCCACCACGGGCTTCTTCCTGGTGACCTCGGAGGCCACCTTGCTGAAGGCCCTGCCGTCGTCGATGCCCTCGATATACATGGCCACCGCCTTCACCTCGTCGCGTTCCCCCAGGAACCTGAGGATCTCGTGGGCCTTGAGCATGGACTCGTTGCCCGTGCCCGCGTAGATGGACAGCCCGATGTCCCTGCGATGGATCCACTTGAGGATCTGCAGCCCGATGTTGCCGCTCTGGGAGATGACGGCCAGTCCGCCGGGAGCGGGCCCGGTGGGCGTTGGGATGGCCTCGAAGCGGGCGTGGGCGGAAACGATGCCCATGGTGTTCGGGCCGATGAAGATGATGCCGTTGTCCCGGGCGATGGAGAGGATCTCCTCCTCCAGCTTCTCCCCCTCCCCGCCGGCCTCGCGGAAGCCCGAGGAGATGATGACCGCAGCGCGGATGCCCTTTGCCGCGCAGTCCCTCAAGCCCTCGGGTATGAGCTGGGCCGGTACCGCGAACACGGCGAGGTCCACCTCGTCGGGGATGTCTCTCAAGCCGGGGTAGGAGGTCAGCCCGAGGATCGTGTCCTTCTTGGGGTTGACCGGGAAGACCTTGCCGGTGAAGCGCCAGCCGAGGATGGAGGTGAGGATGAGGTTGCCCCACTTGGCCGGGATTTCCGAAGCCCCCACCACTGCCACGGACTTGGGGAAGAACATCTTGTCGAGCCGGCTGTCGTACCGTTGTTCCGTCATGACCCACCTCGCTGTGCATGGTCTCTGAAGCTCTCTGCTGCTCCCCCACCTTATATGTCATGTATGGGCGTTATGCAACGGGCGCTCACACGATGGGGAGGAACCTCTTCCTCAATATGCTGATAAGCATGATGGTCAGTCAAGCTGATGCCCTTGAGCTCCGGCCGGAACGGGACGGACCGGGGAAGGGGGCAGGGTTCCGCAGAGAAAAAAGAGGCCCGGAGGAATCCCCCGGGCCTCCTGTTTACGGCTCGTTAAGAAAGAGGGCTACTGGATGGGCATGAACTCGATCCTTCTGTTTTTCGCCCGCCCTTCCTTCGTGGCGTTGGAGGCTGCCGGTTTGCTCTCGCCGAAGCCTTTCGTCGTGAGCCTGTCTCCGGCTATGCCCTGGCCGATGAGGTAGTTCCTCACGGCAGTGGCCCTGGCCTCGGAGAGCTTCTGATTGAACGCGTCAGTCCCGACGCTGTCCGTATGGCCCTGCACCTCGAGCTTCACCTCGGGGTACTTCTTGAGGTAGTCGGCCACGTCCTGGAGGACCGGACGGCTCTGGGGCTTGATGGTGGATTTCGCCGTGTCGAAGTAGATGATCCCGAAGCTCATGGTGCCTTCCTCGGTCACCACGGCCTTCTCGGTGGCGGGGCATCCCTGGGCGTCGACCTTGGTTCCTGCGGCCGTGTTCGGGCACTTGTCGAGGTAATCGGCAACGCCGTCACCGTCGGAGTCCACCGGGCAGCCTGCCGAGTCGACCGTGACGCCGGCCGGGGTGTCCGGGCACTTGTCGAGGTCGTCGGTGACGCCGTCATTGTCGCTGTCGACGGGTGCCGGAGCCACCGGAGCGGGCGCAGGCGCAGGCTCCTCGGCCGGTGCGACCACGGCCGCGGGTGCTGCCGCCTTCTCGCCGCCGAACAGGACGGTGAGGCCGAAGGTGTAGAACCAGTTGCTGTCGTACTCCTCGTCGCTGCCCTTGAAGTTCAGGAGGTGGCGTACGTCGGCCCGCAGGGCCACGTCAGGGTTGACGAAGTACTTGAAGCCGGCGCCGTAGTCGGCTGCGAAGTCGTTGTCACGACCGGTCCGGCCGGGGACCGCATCGAACGAAGCCATGCCGGCCCCGATGGCCAGGAACGGGACGAACCCACCCTTGGGGCAGATGTTGGTGAAGTGGTAGAGCCCCTCGAGGCGGTAGAGGTCGAACGCGCCGTCAACCTCGTTGCCGCCGTTGTCCAGACGGTCGGTGTTTACCCTGCCGTAGGAAAGCTCTGCCGCGATGTTCTTCGTCAGGTTGTACCCCAGGCCCAGGCCGAAGATGAGGTCATCATCGTAGTCCGTGTGCTTGTCGAACAGGAACTTGCCTGCAAACGGGCTCACCGTGAACGCGCCGGCCCGGTTGTTTTCCGCAGACGCAGTGGTCACCATGCAGAGAAAGACGAGACATGCCGCAGCAACTCCAAGTTTCTTGCATTGAATGATGGTCATAATTCCTCCTCATGGTTATTGGTGTCAGTGCGAATAGTTTCAACTTACGTAGTCATTCATATGTACTAATGGGATTCGTTGTCAATACAAGAGAGAAAATACGATATTTTTGATGTATGAGGCTGGAGGCGGCCGGGCCTGACAGGACTGCGGCACGCCCGAATGGGAAAGAAAAGAGGGAATCGGTTATGAGAATATGTATTTATCCTTGACATTCGGCATGGATATACTATTATTATGGCGAGTTGGAAAATTATTCATGAAATCAGGACCACATTGTCGATAACGCTACCAATCAACCTACCAAGGAGAAGTAATGCAATTCAGTGAACTGCACCTCGACGAGCGTATTATGCTCGGCATCAATGACGCAGGATTTACCCAGTGCACCCCGGTCCAGGCATCCACCTTCAAGCACAGCCTCAAAGGCAGGGACATCTGCGCCCAGTCGCAGACGGGCACGGGCAAAACCGCGGCATTCCTCATCACCATCTTTCAGAACCTGCTGGAAAACAAGGGAAGAAAGGCATTGATCATCGTACCCACCCGGGAGCTTGCGGTCCAGGTGGAGAACGACGCCCACCTCCTGGGCGCGCATCTCGACTTCAAGGTCGCCTGCATCTACGGGGGCGTGGGGTACAGCCTCCAGGAAAAGCAGCTCAAAAGCGGAGCACAGATCATCGTTGGCACCCCGGGCAGGCTCATCGACTTCCACCAGTCCCACAAGCTGAACTTCAGGGACATAGACATCCTGGTCATCGACGAGGCGGACCGCCTCTTCGACATGGGCTTCATGCCCGACCTCAAGCGGATGCTCAAGGCCATGAAGCCGGCGGAAAAGCGGCAGACCATGCTCTTCTCGGCAACGCTGAGCTTCCTCGTGAAGGAGCTTGCCTGGCGGTTCATGAACGAGCCCGAAGAGGTGGAGATCGCACCCGAGAAGCTCACGGTGGAGACCGTGACCCAGGAGCTCTACCACGTGGGCAACCACGAGAAGATGCCCCTGCTCCTGGGTCTGCTGAACAGGGAAAACCCGGATAACTGCCTCATCTTCACCAACATGAAGCACACCGCCGAGACCCTGGCCAAGCGCCTCAGGACCAACGGCATCTCGTGCGAGTACATCACCGGCGACCTCAACCAGAAGGAGAGGATCAGGATCATCGAGGGGCTCAAGAGCGGCGCCATCCGCATCCTCGTGGCCACGAACGTGGCGTCCCGGGGCCTGCACGTGGACAACCTCGACCTCGTGGTGAACTACGACCTGCCCGAGGACTGTGAGGACTACGTCCACCGAATCGGCCGCACCGCCCGGGCCGGCAAGGAAGGCAAGGCCATATCGCTGGCCTGCGAAGACTACATCTACTGCCTCGAGGCCATCGAGAAGTACCTCGGCATGAAGATCCCCGTGGTGTGGGCCGAGGAAGACCTCCTCATGGACGACAAGAGCAAGGCCAGACGGTCCGGCAGCAGATCCAGGTCGGGACAGGCCAGGGGCCACGGCGGCGGGAGCCACGGAGGCAGGAACGGCAGCAAGCGCGGCCACAGGGGCCGCAAGGCAGTCCACGCGGCTTAGCACGTGAAAAAAGCCGCCCTCGGTCCAGAGGACGGCTTTCTCCATAATTTTCGAGAAAGTAAACTCCCGGCAGATCCGGGAGCTTCCCTGATGAAATTCTAGTGCTTGATGAACGCCATCTGCATCGGGCCGCCCCCTGTCGTACCCACAGATCCCAGCGAGGTCAGCGCACCGGTGGTGGCGTTGATGCGGTACCCGGTCATGTCGCTGGTCAGCCAGTCGAAGACATACAGGAATTTCCCGTCGGGGTCCGCGTTGATCTGCCAGATCTGGGATCCGGCCGGGATGGCGACGCCGGTCCCCTCGGTGAGGGTTCCGTCCGTCTGGCTGATCGTGAATTCCGTTATGGTGTCGTTCCCGAGGTTCACCCCGTACAGGTGGCTGCCCACAATCGTTATGGCTTGGGAAGTCCCGCAGGTCGCGTAGATCACACGCTTGTCCCCCAAATCCGATGCGTCTTCAGTTCTCCAGATATCACCGCTAGCAGTCGCTGCCGCGTAGGTGTACTCGCCCGAGATCGCGATCATCCCGGGGGAGTTCCCCAGCTCCTCGCTGTTGAGGAAAGTGAGGTTTCCCGTGGGAGGGTCAATTGAATACGAGCAGATGAGATTGTTGTTCGGCGCATTGTTTCTGAACGTGACGAAGAGAGCGGTGGAGTCGTGGCCGACCTTGAAGTAGCTTATGCGCTGCCCCAGATCTTTTTCGTCGGAAGAGGCGAGCGTGCCGTCACTGTCCACGGTGTAGGAGTAGATCTTCCTGGCGTCATCAGCACCCAGCTCATCAGCCAGGTTCGATGTGAAGAGGTAGTTCCCGTCGGGGGTTATATCGATGCGGGCAACTCCTACGGAGTTGATGCTCTGGACCTCGGCGGGCGTCCCGGTGGCGGGGTCTACCTCGAGGACCCGGATTTTCCTATCGGTGGTCGTGACGTAGAGGATGTCGAGCGTCGGGTGCGCCACGATGGCCAGGGGGTACGCGTCGTCTTCCATGGCATAATCCGTCAGCTTGGTCATGCCCCCGGTAGCCGGGTTCATCTCGAAAACTGACAGGGTCTGATCTGATATGTGGTGACATATGCATGGTACGTGGCGGCCGGCGTGCTGCCGCCGCCCCCGCCTCCCCCGCCGCATCCCCACAGCATCAGGGCGAAAGCGATACCGGTGATGATCCCCAGTCCAGCGAATCTCTTCATTGCGATGTCCTCCTCTCGGTGCTTTGTGTTGAACTTTAGCTGTGCAACTGGAACGAGACGTGAAAACGGAAAGGAGTCATGCTGGACGAGACCTTCCGGCATGAGCCGAAAACTTCTCTCTCTCCAGGGAGTTAAATATGAATATATTCAGCTCCGTGTCAACGTCATTCTGAGTGAACCTATCCCCGGATCCTTCCTGATGCAGCAGCCTTTTTTCCCGGAAACGTCACCGGGGTCCCTTCAGCTCCCGGAGGGCGTCTTCGACCACCGGGGCCCTGGTGGCGAAAAAGAGGGCCTGGGCGATGGCCGCCGCGCCGCAGGCCGCCAGCGTGGCCTGGGGGCCGATGCTCCCGGAGAGGAACCCACCGGCAAGGCTCCCGAAGGGGGCCACCCCGATGAAGGCCATGGAGAACAGGCTCATGACCCTGCCACGCATGTCCTCCCGGACAAGGGTCTGCAGGATGGTGTTGCACGACGCCATCTGCACGATGAGCCCGAACCCCACGACGAGGAGCAGGGCCAGGGAGAGGGAGAGCAGACTCGAAAAGGCGAAGGCGATGAGGCCTGCGCCCGAGATGAGAGAGGCAATGGAGATGACCGGGCCGAGCCCCTTCAGGGAGCTCCGGGAGGCGAGGTAGACCGTGCCCAGGACCGCGCCGAGACCGGAGGCGGCCATGAGCGCCCCCAGGGTGTCCGGCCCGCCGTGGAGGAGGTCCCTGGCGTAGTAGGGCATGAGCACGATGTAGGGCATGCTCAGGAAGCTGATGACCCCCAGCTGGACGAGCACGGAGCGGATGGGCTTCGTGCGGTACGCGTACCCGTAGCCCTCGGCGAGCCCCTTGAGGATGCGCACCTTGTCGGCTGCCCTGGGCCTCTTCCTGATGTCCATGGCAAGCAGTGCCAGGATGACGAAGACGAAACTCGCCCCGTTGATGGCAAAGACGACCCCCTCCCCAAAGAGGCCGATGAAGACCCCGGCGATGGAGGGGCCGATGAGTCGCCCCCCGTTGAACATGAAGGAGTTGAGCGCAATGGCGTTGCTCAGGTCTTCCCGCCTCTCCACGATGTCGATGACCAGGGAGTGGCGGGCAGGCATCTCGAAGGAGTTGAGCGTGCCCAGGAAGGCGCTCAGGGCGAAGATCTGCCCGACGGTGATCAGCCCGGCCAAGGTGAGGAAGGCGGCCAGAAACGCCTGGAGCATGGCCAGCACGTTCGTCAGGACAATGATGCGGTACCGGTCGTGGCGGTCGGCGAACACGCCTGCCAGGGGGGAGAAGAGGAAGAAGGGCGCCATGCTCGCAAACGAGATGACACCCAGCAGCGTCGTGGAGTTCGTGAGGCGGTACACGAGCCACGTCATGGCCAGCTGCTGCATCCAGGTGCCGATGATGGACAAACCCTGCCCGCTGAAGAAGAGGGCGTAGTTCCGGTACCCCAATGCCCGCACCATGGATGGAAACCGGTGTTTCATTCCAGGCATGTCCCCATACCTTCCCCGGGGGCCGCATGGGCCTTCTGCGCCCATGCAGGCCGCCGCATACAATGCATGATAGGATGAGATCCGCCGATCTCGAAGGCCCCGCCCCCGGGGCGGGCAGGGCTGACTTGCCGTATGCCGGGGCTGATGCTTCATTTCATGGAATGCATCGGAAATGACGGCAGGCATGGCGTTGTGAGGCAAAGAGACAAGGAGAGGGTCTGATCCCCGGCCGGGAGGAAAGCTGAACGCTCCGCACCCACGGTGGGGCAGGGCTGTTCGGTTCCCCCAAAACCCTGAAAACCAGGCCCCTCTCCCCGTGCGAGGCCAAGTTCTTTCCTGTCTTCATCGGGGTCGGTATCGGTATCGGGGTCGATCCCTGTCTTTCCTTTCGACCCCGATACCGACCCCGAACGCATCGGGTGCTTCCCGCGGCCCTCCCCAGTGGGAGGGCCGCGTCTTTGCAGTCTTCGGGCGAGGCTAGTTGATCCTCGGGTAGTCGGGATAGGTGAGCCAGTACCAGTTCGCCTTCCGGGCGGACGTGCTCCTCGTGTTCAGGGGATGGTTCGAAAGGATGTCCAGGTGGCCGAAGCCGCCGATGACGAGGGTGAGCACCGAGTAGGGGCAGGATTCCGTCGACACCTGGGGGATCATGGAAGCTCCCGCCATGTACTCGTTGTATCCGAGCGCCGTGTTCACCCACAGGACCTTCGAAGAGATGTTCTCCCAGTCGATCCCGTAGCCGCCCAGGTACGCATTCACCTCGAAGAAGTCACGGTACACGGCAAAGGGCACGAGGCCGCTTCCCACCTTCAAGCCTGCCTCCCTCAGGGTGCACATGCTCGAATATGCCAGTGAGCAGGAGTCGTCCCAGGGGTTGCCCAGGGCGCCCAGGGAGTAGCTGCCTGCCGCGTAGCTCCCCTGCAGGGGCCAGTCGAAGGACTCCACCGACTCGAGCGCCGTGCTGTATATCATGGAGTAATACAGGAACCCTTCGAAGGTGAAGTCATTGGGCAGGCCGGGGACGAGCGCGTCGGGGATGACCACGTCGGGGGGAGCAGGGAGGCGAGCATAAGCAGCTTGATCTCGGCATAGGACCCTTCTGCGTACAGGCCTTCCTGACCCATGACGGTATCCTCGATGAGCCTGGCGGTGAAGTACGACTCCATGCTCTCCTCGGTCCCCGGGGCAAAGCTGTAGATGTCCAGGGCGATGACCTTTTCGGGTACCGGCAGCCTAAGGCCGCTGCACTTCGAGGCGTAGTCGAGGGCGTAGGCGGCGCCGAACGAGTGGTCGAGCACCCGGAAGGGCTTGCCCGCAAAGGCCGGGTTTGCCTGGATGACGCCGATGACCTTCCCGATGTCCCGCAGGTGCGCGCCCATGCCCCAGGTCCTCATGAACCCGTACTTGGTGACGGTCGAAGGCACGTTGTCCTCCCTCGGGGTGATGCCCACCACCAGGTAGCCGGACTTCCTGAAGTACTGGGCGAGGTTGTCGTCGATGGGGGTCAGGAAGCTCGACTTGAAGTTCATGCCTCCGCCCGGGAGCATGTATACGATTCCCTTGGGGGTGGCTAAGTTGCTGCCGAGGAAGTCCACTGTCAGCGGATAGGCCCCGCCGTCGTTGAAGTCCGCCTCGAACCAGGTCCAGAAGAGCGTTGGGACGTTGCGCACCAGGGAAAGGCTCGTGGAGGCCGACTTAAGGGATTCGATGGCGGACTGGGCCATCTGGCGCCCTGTGGCAGCGCTCGTGTATGCCGGGCTCGACAGCAGCACGGCGGTGACGAGGACAAGGGCGGATACAAACCGGAAACAGACTCTCTTCCTCTTCATACGGCAACTCCTGTATGCCTGGACTCACAACTGAAGGTCCGGCCTCTCTAAATGAGAAACGCGGCAGGGAGAAATCCTGCGGCAACATAGAAATAACAATAAAAAAATATTATAAAAATATAAGTCAAGAGAAGGGATCATGCGGTGTGCCCCGGGCCCTGCCCCTTGTCCGGGGGATGGCTGAACAGCCCCCTTGCGGAGAGGGGGGCCATTGAGGTCTATTCCCTTGCGAGTACTATCCTTCATAGAACCCCTGCAAGGAGGTAGGCCTGTGATGGCAAGAATATCCGCGGCCGTTCTTGCTTTCGTGCTGATGCTTTCCTGGGGATGCTCGACCTGGCCCGTTCACCCGGGGCCTGAGATCCTGAAAACCCTTCAGGGAAAGAGGGTGGGTGTTGTCCTCCTCGCGGTCCCGGCCGGCTCGATCACCGAGGTGGCCACCAACACGCGCATCGTCGGTCCGGCCACCATCCAGGGCTGGGTGGACGGCCCCTGGAGGGACGACCTCGAGTACGAGCCCATCCGCCTCGCCCAGATGAGGCCCCTGCAGCAGGAGGTGGTGGAGGGGCGCGCGGGCGAGTTCACCATCGTGCAGGACATGTTCGTGGAGGGCATGAGGAGGCGGGGGGTCGAGTCATTCAAGGTCGGGCAGCCCGTGGCGGCAAGGGGCCTGCCCCTCTTCGACGGCGGGATCCTGAAGAGACTCTACCCGGCGTACGACTACCGGTACCTCGGTCAGGCCCACGGCGCCGACTTCCTGGTGGTGATAGACCTGAAGAGCTACGGGCCGTACTGCCACTTCATCTACGCCACGAACGACTACATGGAGGTGAGGGCACAGGCCTCGGTGCAGCTCATCGACGTTTCCACCAACCGCATCCTCTGGCAGACGGCGCGGGGCAGGGGCTCCTTCCGCGCACCCGTGGAGGCCTCGTGCGGAAAGGAAGAGGAGGTCCCGGTCATCATCAGGGAGCTGGACAATCTCCTTAAGCAGACATCCGATGCCATGTACCTGGACTTCTTCATCCCCGGGACGTGAAGACGGGCCTCATGATCCTGCCCGGATCCTGCGGCCGGGCACCGGGCGGCAGGTAGCTGCAGCGCCATGGTTGTCGATGTCGCGATCCTTCTGCTGCTGATCGTTGCCAACGGGATCTTCGCCCTGACGGAGATCGCGGTGGTATCGGCCCGCCGGGCGCGCCTGCAGCAGCGTGCCGAGAGCGGGGACAAAGGTTCGGCGACAGCCCTGAAGCTCATCACCGAGCCCACCCGCTTCTTCTCCACGGTCCAGGTGGGCATCACCCTCATCGGCATCCTGGCCGGGGCATACGGCGGCGCGACCATTGCGGGATACCTCACGAAACTCTTCCTGGGCATCCCCCTGCTCGTGCCCTATGCCTACCCCTTGAGCCTGGGCCTTGTGGTCCTCATCATCACCTACCTCACCCTGGTGCTCGGCGAGCTCCTGCCCAAGAGGATCGCCCTGTACCGGCCCGAAGGCATCGCCTCGGCCGTGTCCCGCCCCATGGAGCTCCTCGCGTTCGTGCTGGCGCCGGTGGTGTATGTGCTCAGCGCCTCCACCAATCTCCTGGCGCGGATCATGGGGATCAAGAGCACCAAGGAGCTGCCCGTCACCGCGGAGGAGATCACGATCCTCCTGGAGCAGGGCGAGAGCGCAGGGGTGTTCGAGCCCACGGAGCAGGACATCATCGAAAACGCCCTGCGTCTGGACGATGTCCGGGTGAGCGCCCTCATCACGCCGCGCACGGACATCGTCTGGCTGGACACCGAGGACCCGATGGAAGCGACGGTGGAGACCGTGATGAGCAGCAGGCTCGCCTACTTTCCGGTGGCCCGCGAGAGCCTGGACAATGTCGAGGGCGTGGTGCGGGGCACGGACGTGCTCGTTCAGAAGATCAGGGGCCTGCCCGGCGGCCTGGCCGCCCTCATGAGGCCGCCCGTGTTCGTGCCCGAGAGTCAGTCCGCCCTGGAGATGCTCGAGATGTTCAAGCACTCGGGCGGGCACATGGCCCTGGTGATCGACGAGTTCGGCGGCCTCATCGGGCTGGTGACGCTGACCGACATCATCGAGACCCTGGTGGGGGAGATCCGCTCTCCGGGCATGCCCGAGGAGCCGGACGTCGTGATGCTCGAAGAGGGCGGGTGGCTTCTGGACGGGAGCCTGCCGCTGCACGAGTTCATGGAGATCATCGACATGAGGGGCCTGCCCGAGGACGCCGAAAGCGGCTTCGACACCCTGGGGGGGTTCATGATGGCCATGCTGGGGAGGATACCCTCTGCCGGCGACTCCTTTGAATACGCCAGCCGGCGGTTCGAGGTGACGGAGATGGACGGAAAGCGGGTGGCGAGGGTGCGGGTGGTGCCGCTGGCCGCCACGCCGTCCGGGGAAGAGCCGGAGAAGGACGGCGGCTGACCTCCCCGGGCTTTCCACCCTCTGCCTATGACCCTGCGCATCGGCGGATGGAGGGTGGAACGTGTTCCCCGTGCGGCATGCCCGGAGACGCTCAGTATTCCTTCACCGGGTTCAGGTTCAGGATGCGGCGCACGGATACGAGCTCTCCAATGTGGAAGGCATTGTGGTCCGCGGCCAGGAGTATCTCCCGGAATACCGTGTAGTCCCGAGCATGGGGTATGGGGCCGAAGAAATCGGTGGCAGGGTCGAGGACCAGCTTCTCGAGGGACTGGAGGCCGGCGCGGAAGCCGCCCACGGCCCGCTCCCAGTCCGCTGGCGTCCCCTGCCGCCCCGGTTCGGGCCAGAGCCCGCCCGGGAATTCAGGGGATTCGTGGACAGGGTCGAGGATGAACTCGAGGATGTCCCACTGGACGATGCGCATGTGCTCCAGGAGGTGCCACACGAGGTAGTTCCCATGAGGGACCTCCGTGTTGATGGCGTCCATGGGGAAGCCCGAGACCGCGTCCTCGAAGTCCATGTGCGCATTGCCGCCCCTGAGGAGTGCAAGCAGCTCCGTGCGCAGCTTTTTGTCGACGTCCATGCGTACCTCCCGCGTGACCTTGGCGATTATGGAGGGGATAAGAATACGATAGGAGGCGCACCGGGCTTTTCAAACGGGTGGCCGGGCGCGGCGCCCCTGCGGGCAGGTAGAGAAGCTGCCCGGGAAGGATATATTTACCCTCATCAGTCATGGACAGGAGAAATGACACGCTCAGCCCCGGGGCAACCATCGCCTACAGCAGACCCGAAAACGGGACGCTTGCCGTCCACCTGGGAGGCGCCTGGAAGACGGGTATGGCGCTGCCCGGTGCAGGGCAGGTCCTGGAGGAGGCAGGCAAGGGGCCGCGGGCCTCGGTCATCTTCTTCGAAGGCAGCGGCATCCAGTGCTGGGACAGCTCGCTGGTCGCCTTCATCGATGCCGTCAGGGGCAGGGCGGACGAGCTCGGCATGCAGACCGTGCTCGACAGGCTTCCCGACGGCGTGGTGAAGCTGCTGAACCTCGCATCCGGCTCGAGGGAGCTGCGGAGCGTTCTCGAGGTGCGGGAACGGCTGAGCTTCCTGGGCTCCGTGGGGAGCGCCACCCTGGCGCTCACCCATTCGCTCTCGGTCATGCTCGCTTTTATCGGCGATTCGTTCCTTTCGCTCGTCAGGCTCCTGCAGGGAAGGGCGCGCTATCGCGGGAGCGACCTGGCCCTCCTGACCTACGAGTGCGGCATGCAGGCGCTGCCCATCGTGTCGCTGATCAGTATGCTCGTAGGCCTCATCCTGGGGTTCGTGGGCGTCGTGGAGCTGCGGAAGTTCGGCGTGCAGATCTATATCGCGGACCTCGTGGGCATCACCATGGCCCGGGAGATGGGGCCCATGATGACCGCCATGATCATGACCGGCCGCACCGGGGCAGCCTACGCGACCCAGCTGGGCACCATGGAGACGGGCGAGGAGGTGGACGCCTTCAAGACCCTGGGCTTCTCGCCCATGGAGTTCCTCGTGCTCCCGCGCACCGTTGCGCTCACCCTCATGATGCCCCTGCTGGCCGTGTATGCGGACCTCATGGGCATCCTCGGGGGAGGGATCGTGGGCGTCGGGCTGTTCGGCATCCCTCTGGGGCAGTACTACACCCAGACCGTGGCGGTGGTCTCGCTCACCGACTTCGGCATCGGCGTGATGAAGAGCGTTTTTTTCGCGCTGCTCATCGCCCTGGCGGGCTGCTTCTACGGCATGCACTCGGACCGGAGCGCCGAGGCGGTGGGGTATGCCGCCACCAGGTCGGTGGTGACCGGCATCGTGCTCATCGTGGTGGCGGACGGGATCTTTGCTGTGGTCACCACGGCGCTGGGCATATAGCCCGGGGCCGTGCGGAGAGGGAGGGGAGATGGCGGAGACCGAAGGATGCGGGGCGCACATCGAGGTGGAGGGGCTCACCCTTGCGTACGGAAGCGGGGTCGTGCTCCGGGACGTGAGCTTTGCCGTGGACAGGGGCGACCTGTACATCATCATGGGGGTCAACGGCAGCGGAAAGAGCACCCTGCTGAAGAGCATGATCGGGCTGAAGCCTCCGGTCAGGGGCAGGGTGCTCTATGACGGGGTCAGCTTCTGGGATGCCGACGAGCAGGGCAGGAGGGGCATCCTCAGGAGGATCGGCATCCTGTACCAGAAAAACGCCCTGTGGAGCTCCATGACCCTGGCGGAGAACGTGGGGCTCCCGATCCAGGAATACACCGCGCTCAGGGAAGGGGAGATCAGCCAGATCGTGTCGTTCAAGCTCTCGCTGGTGGGGCTCAAGGGGTTCGAGGGATACCGCCCAGCAGAGCTGTCGGGCGGGATGCAGAAGCGGGCTGCGCTCGCGCGGGCCATGGCGCTCGACCCGGAGATCCTGTTCTTCGACGAGCCCTCCTCGGGGCTCGACCCGGTGAACGCAGGCCTGCTCGACGACCTGATCCTCGACCTGAACAGGATCATGGGCACCACCATCGTGATCATCTCCCACGACCTGGACAGCATCCTGTCCATCGGGCGCACGGCCATCTTCCTCGACCCGGAGGCAAAGACCATCATCGCCCGGGGAAACCCCAAGGAGCTGCTCAAAGAGTCGACCGACCCCAAGGTCAGGACCTTTCTCACCCGGGGGCACACCGGGAGGCATTCTGAAGGGGCATGAGGGGGTTATTTATATCTCCTAGGGAGGATGATGCGCAAACCGAACGCAGTCCTGATCGGAATCTTCGTCCTCGGCGCATTCGCGCTGGCGATGGCGGGGATCGTTGTCCTTGGTGCAGGGAGGCTCTTCACCAGGCACCCCACCTATGTCATGTACTTCGAGGGGTCTGTAAAGGGGCTCTACACAGGGGCGCCCGTGGTGTTCAAGGGGGTGAGGGTGGGAAAGGTGAGCAGCATCGGGCTCCAGTACGACCCCAAGCCGGGGCTCGTGCGCATTGTCGTGCTTTCCGAGATCGACCTGAACAGCATCACCCGTCCCGGGGGAGGCCGGGTCACGCAGAGATTCTTCCGGGACCTCATCGGGCAGGGGCTCAAGGCCCAGCTCCAGTACGAAAACTACGTGACGGGCCAGCTCCTCATCGATCTCGACTTCTATCCCGGAAGGGAGGCGAGGTTTGCAGGGACCTCCCTGCCCTACCCGGAGATACCCACCACCCCCTCGAGCCTGGAGCAGCTTTCAAAGGCGGTGGAAAAGGTGCCCATCGACGAGCTCGTCTCGAAGCTTGCGGTCACGGTGGACGAGATCAGCTCGCTGGCCCGGACGCTCAACGGAAACACTGGCCCGCTGCTGGCCGAGTTCAGGGCCACCCTGGCGGAGACGAGGTCGCTCATCGACAGTCTCGGGGCTCAGTCCACGGTGATACGGACGCAGGTGGAAAAGACCCTCGAGGCAACCAGCTCGGCCATGCGCGAGGTGGAGGGGCTGACCTCGTCCCTCGAGCGGGCCGGCGCCGGAGGGCAGCCCATCGCGACCCAGCTTGCGGAAAGCCTCCAGAAGGTATCCGCTGCCGCGGATTCTCTCAGGGCCCTGGCCGACTACCTCTCCCGCAACCCGGAAGCCCTGGTGAGGGGGAAGAGGTCACGGGAAAGGCCATGAAGACCCGGCACGCTCTGACCGTCTGGCTGGTTCTCGTCCTGGTGCACGGGTGCGCCCTCTCGCAGCCCACGAGGTTCTACCTCCTGAGCCCGGCAGGGGATGCCGAGGCCGTGCAGGAATGCCCGGAGGGGATGCCCGTTTCCATAGGGGTGAGGCCGGCCTGTCTGCCGAGATACCTCGACCGGCCCGAGATCATGACCAGGTGCGGTCCCAACGAGGTGGAGCTCTCGGAGCTCGATCACTGGGCAGAGCCCCTCGGGGAGAACATGTCGCGCGTGCTTGCCCAGAACCTCGAGTCCCTCCTGTGCGCGGAGACCACCCTCCTTGCCGCCCCGGGACAGGGACAGACCGACTACCGGGTCACGCTCGAGGTGGCCCGCCTCGACGGCTCACCCGGGGGAGAGGCTGTCCTCGATGCCCGGTGGTCGGTGTTTCCGAACGGGGAGGAGACGCCCCTGGCCACCAGGGAAGCACGGTTCAGCCTGCCCGTTCCGCAGGGCGGCCATGGAGAGCTCGTCTCCGTGTACAGCTCCCTTCTGGCCATGCTGAGCCGCGAGGTCGCAGGCTTCTTCAGGACCATGCGCGTCCAGGGCGACCGGACCCGGTGAGAAGCAGCAAGGCCCGGCCTTGAGCCGGCCCATGAGATGCCCCGGGGCATCAGTCGTCGTCATCGTCCCACATCATGGGGCATGATCCGCCTGTGCTGCCCATCATCATCCCGTGCCCCATCATGCCCCGGCCTCTCAGGGTATGGTAGGCGAGCCCTGCCCTCGAAAGCTCGACCTGCATGGCGACCTGCTCGTTTAAGAGATCGGCCCGGAGCTTGTTGATCTCGTTTGCCAGTGTCTTCACCCTGGCCTCGTCGATCCTGTCCTCGGTGAGTGCTGCCTGGAGCTGGACCTTCTTGGCCCACAGCCTCTGGTTCAGCTTCGTGAAAGAGGCCAGGTGTGCGTTCGTGATCCGCTGCAGGGTCTGCTGCTGATCCGGGGTGAGCCCGGGCCCCATGGCCATGCCGGGGCCGTGCATGTGCCCCCGTCCTGCCCCCGCAGGTCCCCCCGGCTGTGCCATCACCGGTGCTGAGAGGGCGATCATGCAGAACAGGACGAACGCGGAACAGAGTACTTGCAAGGCTTTGCTCATCATGTGCCTCCATCGGTCTTTGCCTCTTAACATACGGGCCGGCCGGTTTTTTTCAAGAAGCCCTTCCGGGGAGGGCGTGCACGGACCACCTGCCGACGGGGCTTTTCGCAGGGGAGGGGCCTTGTGGCCCTTGTGCTCGGCAGGGAAATGGGCTAGGATCAGGGGGAAGCATCCGCTATCACCTAAAGAAGAAAGCAGACGACATGATGAAGAACCTTTCAGCCCGGTCCCTATTGCTCGCCATCATCCCCGGCTTGTTCCTCTTCACCTCGTGCTCGCACGTAAACACTGTGCCCCAGGCCCAGCCGCCTGCAGCCCCGGCCGCACCGGCGGAGTCGTCCCCGGCCCTCCAGCCCCAGGCTCAGGAGTCCGGGTCCGACCTGAGGCTGTTCGTGGAGGACATGCTCGTCAGCAAGGGCCACAAGCGGGAGAAGGTCCGCAAGCTGGTGACCGACGAGAGGTGGACCCCGAGCACCGGGATCATCGTTTCCAACCTGTTTCACGCAGCGCCTGCGCCTTCGGCCAAGAACCCCAAGGTCATGGACGTGAGCCCGAAGTACATCCCGCTGGGCATCGATTTCATCAGGGACCACCAGGCCGCCTACGACCTGGCGTGGGAGCGCTACAAGGTCTCGCCCGAGGTCATCACCGCCATCCTCATCATCGAGACCAACCTCGGGAAATATCCCATGAAGTACAACGTCTTCCGCGTCTACGCGAGCCTCACCACCGCCCTGGACGTGGAGTATCTCGAGGCCGTGCTCAAGGAAAAGGGCGAGAAGTACGCGCTCACCGACGAGGTCGCCACCTCTGCCAGGAAGAAAGGGAACTGGGGCCTGGGAGAGCTTTCGGCCCTCATCACCCTTTCGGAGAAGCTCGGCATCGATCCCGTGGGCATCTACGGGTCCTTCGCCGGCGCGCTCGGCCCTGCGCAGTTCATCCCCACCTCGTTCGTGAGGTACGGCGTGGACGGCAACAACGACGGCAAGGTCGACCCCTTCGACATGGACGACTGCATCGCCAGCATCGCCAACTACCTGAAGCTCGCCGGATGGAAGGAGGATGCCAAGCCCGAGGTGAAACGCCGGGCCATCTGGACCTACAACCATCACGACGTGTACGTGAACACCGTGCTCATGCTCTATGAGAAGCTCATGGCCGCAAGCGAGGACATCGAGGGGCTCATCGAGGCCACGGGCGCCGAGTCCGTGAAGGCGGGCGAAGAGGCGCAGGGGGCGTCGGCACAGGAGAAGGGAACGCCGTCTCCCGAGCAGGCTCCCGGCGGGCAGGCGAAGCAGTAGGCTTTCCCGGCAGTGCTGCGGAGCACTCGACTCTTGTCCCGAAGCAGGAGCGCACAAAGGGGGCTGCCCTGCCGGCAAGGCACGGGCAGTCTCTTTTTCTGATGCTTTCAAACGTTCGCCCCGGGTCGCGTGAAACGGGTTCAAGGCGCACGAGATTGTTGATATGATGTGGTGAAGTGAGTACTGTAGATGTGAGGTCGGGGAGGCGCGCACCACCTTTTCCCCGGTTTCTGCGGAGGGAGTATGGAACGTTCGTCGTTCAACAAGGTCATCATTCTGATCATCGTACTTCTCGTCAGCCTGATCTTTGTCGTCATGATCCGCCGCTTCCTCATGGTGATCCTGCTGGCGGGCATCTTCTCCGCCATGGCCCAGCCTCTGTACCGGGGCCTGGCCCGCCTGTACGGAGGCCGCCGGTCCCTTGCCTCGTTCACGACCCTCATTGCGGTCCTGCTCATCTTCCTCCTGCCCCTGGCCTTTCTGTTGGGCATCGTGGCCGGGCAGGCCATCAAGGTGAGCCAGTCCGTGACCCCCTGGATAAACGGGTGGCTCCAGAAGCCCTCGGCACTGACCGAGCTCATCGGGACCCTACCGTTCGCGGAGTACCTCGTTCAGTACCAGCAGGTCATCCTCCAGAAGGCCGGGGAGATGGTGGGCTCCGTGGGCACCATCCTGTTCAACAGCATCTCGTCCATCACGGTCACCACGATTTACTCCATCTTCCTGTTCTTCGTGCTCCTGTACACCATGTTCTTCTTCCTCAAGGACGGCCGCACCATCCTCGACCATGTGCTCTACTACCTCCCCCTGCCCGAGGGCGCCGAGAGGAGGCTGCTGGACAGGTTCACCTCCGTCACCCGGGCGACCATCAAGGGCACCCTGGTGATAGGTGCCATCCAGGGGAGCCTTGCGGGGTTCGCCTTCTGGGTGGTGGGCATCGAAAGCGCCGTGTTCTGGGGCACCATCATGACGCTCTTGTCAGCCATCCCCACCGCCGGCTCGGCAGTGGTGTGGCTGCCTGCGGTGATCGTCCTGGCGGTGTCCGGGGAATACCTCAAGGCCATAGGCCTGGCAGCCTTCTGCGCCCTCCTGGTGGGGTCCGTGGACAACGTGCTCAGGCCGAGGATCGTAGGCAGGGACGTCGAGCTCCACGACCTCCTCATCTTTTTCGGGACCCTGGGCGGGATCAGCATGTTCGGCCTGGTGGGGTTCATCATCGGGCCCGTCATCGCGGGCTTGTTCGTGACCATCTGGCAGATCTATGCGGAAAACTTCAAAAATTTCTTGTCCGATGAACGGTGAGGGTGGCGGAAAGGGGAGCCCGTGCTCCCGTCGGGGGGCGGTCCCCTGTCCTGCGGGCAGCCGGTTGAGGAGGGAGGCCCGCACCCTGGACGCCATGATGAGGCTGTACTGCCGGAAGGTGCACGGGTCCGGGAAAGGCCTGTGCCCCGAGTGCGGGGAGCTTAAGGCGTACGCCCACGAGCGTCTCAACAGATGCCGGTTCGGAGAGGACAAGCCGGTGTGCAGCGCCTGCACGGTGCACTGCTACAAGCCGGCCATGCGCGAAAGGATACGGCAGGTCATGCGGTACTCTGGCCCCCGCCTGCTCGTGAGGCATCCGGTCCTCGCCCTTCTCCACCTGCTCGATGCCCGGAGGAGATGACCCCGGCGAGGGAGAGTCACCTTTCCCGGTGAGGACGGTCCTTGAGCCTCTGGGAGGGTCCGCCCCCGCCGGCAGGCACGGACACTGTCCTTCCGGGCAGGGCCTGCTGCCCGTTCAGGTCCCGGGAAACCCTGAACCTGCCGACCCCGCCCGTGAGGCGGTCGGCCGCCGAGAGCATCTGTCCGGCGCTCTGGCCGAGAACGTCCAAGGTCTGGGTGTTTTTGCGGGAGGTGGTGTTGATGGCGAGCACCGCCCGGTTCAGGTTGTCCACACCGCCGGTCTGCTCCACGGCCGCTGCCGCGAACTCCTCGATGGTCCGGGAGATGTCGTCGATCTCCCTGATGATGTCCTGCATGGCATTTCCCGTGCTCTTTGCCACGGAATCGCTCGTCCTGATCTTTTCCACCGTGTCCTCGATGAGCTTGCGGATCTCCCGGGAAGCCTCGGACGACCGCTGGGCCAGGGCCCGCACCTCGTCCGCCACCACGGCGAAGCCCTTGCCGTGCTCGCCTGCCCTGGCAGCCTCCACCGCGGCGTTGAGGGCAAGGAGGTTGGTCTGGAACGCCACCTCGTTCACCGTGGAGATGATGTCGCCGATCCTCTTCGAGGCCAGGGAAACCTCGTCCATGGCGCTCACCAGGGAATTGAGGGACTCCTCGCTGGAGCCCGCCATGCTCACCATGGCCCGCGTCTTTTTCAGCCCCTGCTCCGCAGCCGCGGCATTGCTCTTTATGGAGGTCGTCATCATCTCGATGGTGTCCGCCATGAGCTCGAACGCCCGGGCCTGCTCCTGGACGGAGCCGGTGAGCCCCCGGGTGCTGGACGAGACCTCCTGGGACGAGGTGTCCACGTCGAGGGCAGCGCTCTTCACCTGGGTGATGATCTCCTCGAGCTTCGAGAGGAAGGTGTTGAACCTGCTGGCCAGCTCTCCCATCTCGTCCGAGCTGTGCACGACGAGCCGTGCGGTGAGGTCTCCTTCGCCCGTGGAGAGCTCCTCGAGCTTCTCCACGGTCTTGCGGACCGGGAAGACCACGATCATGAGGAGAGAGAACAGAGTGACCGCCACCACGCCGATGGCAATCAGGAAGAACAGCCCCGCCATGAGGAAGAACCGGTTCAGGCCCCCGATCCTGGAGGCCAGGTCCGTGCTCATGCCGATCACCACGCCACCCCCCAAGGGAACGAAGCAGAGGAAGCGCTCGTGCACGTTCTCGAAGAAGGCCCGGGGAGTGTCTCCGCGAATGGCTTCACGGAAGGATGCGTCGATATCTTCCCAGGTTCTGGTGAAGGGGTCCACGCCGGCGGGGTTGTAGAGCATGGAGCCGTCCGGGCTCATGAGGAAGAACCTGCCCATGCCGCTGGAGCCGGCCCGGTCGATGTACGGCCTGATATCGTCCGCCGCCGAAACAGCACCCTTGTCCGCCAGAATCTCGGCGGCCATGTTCCTGCCGAAGGCTACCATGTCCACCTTGACCTCCTCCTTCAGACGGTGCAGGCCTTCGTAGAAACCCAGGATCCCCGTCCAGACCGTGAGCCCCAGGCAGATGTTCACGAACAGGATCGTGATCTTGGTGCTCAGGCGGAAGTCACGCTGGGTGTAGGGGATGGAGCGGACCTGGAACTCGCGGTACATGATGTTCGCCACCGGTGAGGTGATGAAGGTCAGCCCGCCGTAGAGGCAGATGGTCAGCGCGAAGACCCCCACGACCGTATGCGCCCACAGGCCCGAAGGCCCGGTGGCGCCGATGTCGTAAGCCATGTACAGGAAATAGATGATGGCGGAAGACACGGGGATCATGACCACGGTGAGCAGGCAGAGCTGGTAGGGCAGGACGACGTTCCTCCGGGTGATGAAGAGGAGCTCGGCCTCGGAGATCGATCCCTGCTCGATCTTTTTCAGCCCCTCGTGGACGGGATGGGCCAGGCATGAGGCGATGACCAGGCACACCGCCAGGCAGCCCAGGCCCACCAGGGTGTCCTGGACCGCAAAGACCCGTATCTGCTCGGGAGATCCGGACATGGCGTAGAAGACCGTGAAGATCCAGCCGAGATTCGATATGGCAAAGATGCTTGCAAAGACGAAAAGGACCTTCTGAAGATAAGCGTTCATGCAACCTCCCTGACTTCATGCAACTGCAATCGAATGCCAACGTGCCCGGAGGCGTGCCTCCGGTGCTAGGAAAGGAATCGGTTTTCTTCGGCAAGAACTTGAAGCGAATATGCGAATGCCATTGAGCGGGCAGGATGCCCTCCTGCCCATGGTGCGGGGCGGTTCTCAGGCACGCGGGGGCGTGCCCGGTGGTGCCGGGTCACGCCTTGCGGGTCTTGAACCTCCGTATCTGGGCGAGCACTTCCCGGGCCTGGCCCGCCACCTCTTCGCTCGCCGACGCCGTTTCCTCCACCAGGGAGGCATCCTGCTGGGTCAGGGAGTCTATCTCCGAGATGGCGGAGGCGATCTGGTCGATGCCCTTAAGCTGCTCTTCGCTCGCCGAGGCGACCTCGGAGATGAGCCTGCCGGTGTCCTTCACCGCGGAGATGATCTCCTGCAGGGCGTCCTTCCCCCTGTTGGCCAGCTCGGTGGCGTTCTCCACCTTGGTCACCGACTCCTGGATGAGCGAGGCGATCTCCCGGGCGGCTTCGCCCGACCTCTGGGCGAGGTTCCTCACCTCTTCCGCGACCACGGCGAACCCCTTCCCCTGCTCGCCTGCCCGCGCAGCCTCGACGGCCGCGTTGAGGGCAAGGAGGTTGGTCTGGAACGCGATCTCGTTGATGACCTTGCTGATCTCGGAGATCTTCTTGCCGGACTGGTTCACCTCGTTGATGGAGTTCACCGCCTCGATGATGACCTCGCCCCCGGACTCGGCCATGCGTGAGGTCTGATCCGAGACCTCCTGGGCCCTGGCCGCGTTCTCCGAGTTCTGCTTGATCATGGAGGAGGTCTCCTCGAGGGTGGCGGCGATTTCCTCCACCGCGGCCGCCTGCTCGGACGACCTCTGGGAGAGGCTCTGGTTGCCGCTGGATATCTGCTCCACAGCCGTAACGAGGCTGTGCGCCGATTTTCCTATCTCTGACACGATCCTGTCCAGGGTCTCGGTCATCCTGCTCATGCACGCCAGCGCGCTGCTGTCGAACCTGTGGTCGTAAGCGACCTCCACGGTGAGGTCCCCGTCCGCGATGCGGTGGGCCGCCTTGACCACCTCGCAGGGATCTCCGCCGAGCTGCCTCATGGCGCGGGACACGATGAGGAGCGCGATGACGGCCCCGAGGACGAGGGCTACGATGCCCAGGAGGATGACGAGCTTTGTGGTGCCCGATGCGTACGAAACCGCTTCATCCTCGGTCAGGGCGGCGTGACTGGCGATGGCCTTGCTGACCGCCGCCAGATCCTCCCGGACCTTTTCGAGCGTGCTTATGGTCTCGCCGTAGTATATTTCGAGGGCTTGCTCCCGGTTGTTCATCTCCAGGGCCGAGCTGATCCTGGCGGCCGACTCGTGCAGGGCGGTATGGGAGGTCTCGATCTGTCTCAAGGGGGCCTGGAGTTCGGGGCTTTGCCGTTCGAGGGCCGCCCGCTCCGGGCCGTAGTACCACTTGCCGAATGCGCACTTGCGGGGATCGGTCTCCACGCTGAGCTGCCGCGACGAGGTGTCCACGAGGCCCGACAGGACGTGGGAGGCCCAGTCGAGATGGTTGACCTCCTTTTCCTTGACCATGGCGATCAGGGCGGAGTGCTCCTTCATCTCCACGATGTGGTCCATGAGATGGGTCAGGGTCCAGATGGTCAGGACCGCGATGGCCGTCAGCAGGGCCAGAACGGAACCGAATCCGAGATACAGCTTGCCGCTCAGTTTCATGGTGCTCCCTCGTGCCGTAGGTTGCAGCAGCCTCGAGCTGCCATTTTTCTTCACCCTATCGGCAGGAGGGTATCCCTACCATAAACATTTTCAGGGGATAAAACCCTGCACTCTCCCTGTTTCCTCGACCCGTGGTCATGGCTTGAGCGAACGTCCCCGCCACAGGTAGTAGATGCTCGGGTAGATGAGGAGCTCGAGGATGGTGGAGGTGAGCACGCCTCCCACCATGGGCGCAGCGATGCGCTTCATGATGTCGGCGCCCGCGCCCGTGGAGAACATGATGGGCACCAGGCCTGCCAGGATCACGCTCACGGTCATCACCTTCGGCCGTATCCTCTTGACCGCGCCCTCCATGATGGACTCCCGGAGGTCTGCCTTCGTATTCAGCCTGCCATCCCCCTTGAAGTGCTCGTAGGCGAGGTCGAGGTAGAGGAGCATGACCACCCCGGTCTCGGCGTCGAGGCCGGCCAGGGCGATGATGCCCACCCACACGGCGATGCTCAGGTTGTAGCCCAGGAGGTAGAGGAGCCAGAACGAGCCCACCAGCGAGAAGGGCACGGCCAGGAGCACGATGGCCGTCTTCGTCACCGAGGAGGTGTTCAGGTAGATGAGCACGAAGATGATGAGGAGCGTCAGCGGGATCACGACCTTCAAGGCCTGCTCGGTTTTCTGGAGGTACTCGTACTCGCCGCTCCACTGGAGGCGGTAGCCGGCCGGTATGCTCACCGACGAGGCCTTCTTCTTTGCCTCGTTCACGTACCCGCCCAGGTCCCGGCCCGAGTAGTCGATGTACACGTAGGCCGTGAGCAGGCCCTGCTCGCTCTTGATCATGGTGGGCCCGCGCTCGACCCGCACATCGGCGAGCTCGGACAGGGGTATCCACGCGAGAGCGGGGGAGCCCTGCTGCGTCCGGGCACCCATGGCCGGGGATACCCCCATGCCGGCCCCGGCCTGGGCGGATCCGCCCTCCACCGGCACGAGCACGCTTCCCAGCTTCCCGATATCGTTCCTAAGCTCGCGGGCGTAGCGCAGGTTCACGGGGTAGCGCTGCCTGCCCTCCACCGTGGTGGTGAGGTTCATGCCGCCGATGGCGGATTCGATCACCTCCTGCACGGCTCCCACTTCCAGGCCGTAGCGGGCGATCTTTTCCCGGTTCACGACCAGGTCGATGTAGTACCCGGTGGTGGCCCGCTCCGCATAGACGCTGCGGGTCCCCGGGACGTCCCTGAGCTCCCTCTCGAGCTCGATGCCGATCTGTTCGATCTGGCTTAGGTCATGGCCCAGGATCTTGATGCCCACAGGCGTGCGGATGCCCGTGGCGAGCATGTCGACGCGCGCCTTGATGGGCTGGGTGAAGGAGTTCGCCACGCCCGGGATGGAGAGCACGTCGTTCAGCTCGTTCTTGATGTCCTCGATGGTGACGCCCGGCCTCCACCGGCTCTCGGGTTTGAGGTTGATGACCGTCTCGAACATCTCGGGCGGCGCCGGGTCAGTGGGCGTCTCCGCCCTGCCTGCCTTGCCGAAGACCGATTCCACCTCGGGGACGCTCCTGATGAGGGCGTCCTGGAGGACCAGGATCTTCTTTGCCTCGGCAATGGACAGGCCGGGCGCGGTCACGGGCATGTAGAAGAGGGTCCCTTCATTGAGCGGCGGCATGAACTCGCGGCCGAGCTTCAGGTAGGGGAACGCGGTGGCGGCCATGACGACGAGGGCGGCGATGATCACCCCCACGGGATGCTTGAGGACGAACAGGGCTGTGGGGTGGTAGATCCACCTGAGAAACCTGGAGATGGGGTTTCTGTCCTCGTGCGTGACTTTGCCCCGGATGAAGAGGGTCATGAGGAGCGGGGTCAGCGTGACGGCCAGGATGGAAGAGAAGAGCATGGCAAAGGTCTTCGTGTACGCAAGGGGCTTGAAGAGCCTGCCCGCCTGCGCTTCGAGGGTGAAGATGGGCAGGAAGCCCACCGTGATCACGAGGAGCGAGAAGAAGAGCGATGGCCCCACCTCCCTGGCGGCGCGGATGATGACCTCGACCCTGGGCTCACGGCTGCCTGCCGCCTCCCACTCCTCGAGACGCTTGTGGGCGTTTTCCACCATGATGATGGAGGCGTCCACCATGGCGCCTATGGCGATGGCGATGCCGCTTAGGCTCATGATGTTCGAGGTGATCCCCAGGTAGTACATGAGGATGAACGAGACGACGATGGCCACCGGCAGGGTCAGGATCACCACGAGGGCGCTGGGCAGGTGGAAGAGGAACACGAGGCAGACCACGGCGACCGCCAGGGCGAGCTTTATAATCTCGTCGGTGAGCGTGTCGATGCTCCGGTAGATGAGGTCCGAGCGGTCATAGGTGGTCACGACGTGCACGCCTTCGGGCAGGGACGGGGCGATGTCCTGCTCGATCTTCTCCTTGACCCGCTCGATGACGTCGAGCACGTTCTGGCCGAAGCGTACGATCACGATGCCGCCCGCGACCTCGCCGTCGCCGTTCAGGTCAGCCACCCCGCGCCTGAGCTCCGGGCCGACGGAAACGTTCGCCACGTGCTTCACCAGGATGGGCGTGCCGCCTGCGTCCGAGCCCAGGGCGATGCTTTCGATATCCGAGACCCCCTTCACGTATCCCCTGCCCCGGATCATGTACTCGGCGCCCGAGAGGTCGAGGAGCCTGCCCTCCACGTCGAGGTTGCTTCCCCTGACGGCCTCCATGACCCTGTTCAGGGAGATGTTGTAGGCCTTGAGCTTCACGGGATCGACATTGACCTGGTACTGCTTCACGAAGCCGCCGATGGAGGCCACCTGGCTCACGCCCGGCACGCTCTCGAGCCCGAGCTTGAGCGTGTAGTCCTGGAGGGTGCGCAGGTCCGCCAGGCTGTGCCGGCCCTTCTCGTCCACCAGGGCATAGGAGAACCCCCAGCCCAGGCTTGTGGCGTCGGGGCCGAGCACGGGGTTGACGTTCGCAGGGATCTTGTTCTGCACGGCCTGGAGGTATTCGAGCACGCGGCTGCGGGCCCAGTAGATGTCAGTGCCTTCGTCGAAGATCACGTAGATGAAGGACGACCCGAGGAAGGAGTACCCCCTGACCGCCTGGACCTTCGGCGCCGCCAGCAGGGTCGAGGAGATGGGGTAGGTGATCTGGTCCTCCACCAGGTCAGGGCTTCTGCCGGTCCACTCGGTGTAGACGATGACCTGGGTGTCCGAGAGGTCCGGGATGGCGTCCAGCGGCATCCGCCCCATGGTCCAGACCCCCCAGAGCACCGCGGCAAGGGTGAAGAGGACGACGAGGAACCCGTTCCGGGCACTCCACTCGATGATCCTGGCAATCATGTCCTGTCCCTCAGTGCTGGTGCCCGGGATGAGCAGGGGCCTGCTCCTGCTGTGTCGTACCGGGTGGCGCAGGGGCTATGCCCTTGAGCTGGGCCTCGGAATCGATGAGGAACAGGGCCGACGTGGCCACGCGCTCCCCGGGTCTGAGCCCGGAGATGATCTCACGCATGCCGTCCGATCTCAGGCCCGCTTTTACCAGGCGCGGCTCGAAGTATCCTTCCCCCCTGTCCACGTACACGACCTGGCGCAGGCCCGTGTCGATGACCGCATCTTCGGGCACGAGGAGCTTTCTGCCCAGGTCCGCCCTGATCTCCACGGTGGCATACATCTGCGGCTTGAGGAGATCGTCGGGGTTGGGCAGGGTCGTCCTCACCCTGAGCGTCCTGGTCTCGGCGTCCATGGTGGGATAGACATAGTCGATCTTCTCGTGGAATATCCTGCCGGGCAGCCCTGTTACCGTGATCTCGACCGGCATCCCGACCCTGACCACGTCGGCGTCGGGCTCGCTCACCTCTGCGATGACCCACACCTTCGAGAGGTTCACGACGTCGAGCAGGGGCTCGCCCGGCATCACCCGCATGCCCCTGGTGGCGTAGCGCTTCACCACGTAGCCCGACACCGGGCTCAAGATGGTGAGCGTCCTCATGGGCTCCCCGGTCTTTTCGAGCCTCCGGATCTGCGCCTCGGAGATGTCCCAGAGCCTGAGCCGCTTCCTGGCGGCTTCTATCAGCCGCTCCCAGTCGGAGGCCACCATCGGGTCCAGGGGAGAGGCGCCCCCGGTCCCCTTCGAGGAAGACAGGCTGATGAGCTCCTGCTGCGCGGCCATGAGCTCCGGGCTGTAGATCCCGGCCACCGGCTCGCCCTTCCTGATGTACGTGCCCTCGAACTCCACGTGCAGCTTCTCGATCCAGCCCTCCACCTTGGTGTTCACGGTGGAGATGTTCCCTTCGTCATACCCTATGCGGCCGGTCAGGCGGATGGTCTTCGTCAGGGGAGAAAAAGCTGCGGCCGCGGTCTTCACCCCCATGGCCCGCTGCATGTCCTCGGAGATTTCAACGGCGGGGGCTTCCTCTTCCTCCAGGGGCGCGGCCTCCGGGGAGGAGTCAGGCGCGCTCTCCGGGGGTGCCGCCTGCTGCGCGCCGTGCACATGACCCTGCTGAGGGGCGGTCTCCCCGTTTCCGCCGTCCCTCAGGATGAGGGCCGTGATGAGAAGTGCAATGACCAGGAGGCCCGCCGATCCCCCTGCAATCCACTGAGCCTTTTTCATGGATGTCCCTCCAGATCGCCGGTGAGGGCCTTGATGCGTGCGATGGCCTTCTCTCTCTGCACCTGCTGCTGCCACAGCACGAGCTCGTAGTCGAATGGGGCCTTCAGTGCCGAGAGCGCTTCGGAGGCATTCATGCGGCCCGAGGAAAAGGCTGCGATGGCTGCGTCGATACCCTGCCTGGACTTGGGTATCAGGGCGTTTCGGTAGAGCTCGATGATCCGGTCCGATGCGCGGACCATGGCGAGGTTGTCCCTGATCTCCGAGGCGATCTTCAGCCTTGCCGCCTCGAGCTCCCTCCTGGCCCCTGTGAGGCTCCACCGGTTCTCCGAGACCGCGGCACCCTGTTTGCGCCAGTAGAAGAGGGGCAGCGGAACGCTTGCCGTGAGCCCCCACATGTCCTCGAACCCGCCGCCCCGGTTGGAGTACTGGCCCATGAGGGTGAGGTCGGGCCAGGCCTCCTTCTGTGCCCTGAGCAGTCTGTTCTGAGATGCGGCCACCATGCTGTTCCTTTCCGTGAGCATGGGCGCGTTTCGGTCCGCCCTGTCCACCAGCTCTTCGAAGGTGTAGGGGAAGGGGGCCGGGGAAAGGGCCGCCGGTCTCGCCAAAGGGGCTGAATCCGTGATGTTGGCCTCCCTCCTGATCATGGCTTCCGCCGTCTCCTTTCTGCCCCGGGCCATTGCCTCGGCCTCGAGGAGCATGTACTTTGCCGACTGGGCCATGATCACCTCTTCCTGAGCGCCCGTGCCGGAGGCGTAGCGCGCCAGGGCCGCCTCTTCCAGCCTGGCGGCCAGCGGCGTACGGGCCGCGATGAGGTCGAGCTCCTTGACGGCCAGGAAGAGGTCGAAGTAGGCCTGGGCAACACGGCTCGCCACCTCCCGTCTGGCCGCCTCGGCGCCCGCCCTGAGCGCCTCGGCCTCGTGGAAGGCCGCCTCCCTCTGGAGTGAGCGCTTGCCGGGGAAGGGGAAGGTCTGGGACAGGGAGAACATCCACTGGGCGTCCTCAGCCTCGCCGTAGGTGTACTCCTCGAAGCCCTCGTTCTGGTATCCGATCGAGAACATGGGGTCCATCAGGCTCGCTTCCTGGGAGATCCTCTGGCCGGCGGCCGCCGCCCTCGCCTCGGCCGCCTGGATGTCCGGGTTGTTCTTGAGCGCCTCGGCGATGAGGTCGTCGAGGCGGAGGTCTTCAGCCCGGGCAGGGAGGCTGAAGACCGTCCACAACAGGAACACCGCGACCCCCCATATGTGCATGAGGCGTCTCATGGGTGTCCCTGCTAGTGCACGTCGGTGCTGAACTTGACTGTGCTCGTCTTGCCGCCCTGCTTCACCTTCACGCCCACCTGCCAGGGGCCGGGCATGGAGAAGTCCAGCTTGCCGGTATAGGCCTGTCCGGTGAGCCTGAGGGGTTCACTGTAGTTCATGGGGGCCATACCCGGCATGGCGGGCATGCCGTAGTCCACCACGACCTGGGCATCGGTCACGGCCTTGCCGGCGGCGTCTTTGACCGTCACGGTGACGGGATTGATGCCGGTGGCGGGGGGATCGCTCTTGAGCGTGACCGTGACGGTGTTCGGGCCGGCCTTCTTGGTGACCTCCAGACTCTTGGCATGGACAGCCCCTGCGACCAGTACCAGTAAAACGATGATCAGTAATTTTCTCATGGTATTCCTCCTGGTTGTCTTTCTTAATAACACCGGCCACGGTCAAGGGAAGGGCATCCTGCATCGAAACGGCATGGGTATGCTGTGCGATGGGTGTGCCCCCCTCCCGTTCAGGACCGGGGATGCTCGTCAGCGCATGGTGAGGGTTACTCCTGGAACAGCCACGTCGAGAGATAGCGCTCGCCCGTGTCCGGAATGATCACGACGACCGTTTTGCCCCTGGCCTCGGGCCTGGCCGCCACCTGCAGGGCCGCCCACATGGCGGCGCCGCTGGAGATCCCGCAGAGGATGCCTTCCTCCCGCGCCAGGGAGCGGGCCGTTTTGCCCGCGTCCTCGTTCGTCACCCGGATCACCTCGTCCATGACGGAGCGGTTGAGGACGTCGGGCACGAACCCTGCGCCGATGCCCTGGATTTTGTGCGAGCCTGCCCTGCCTTCGGACAGGATCGGCGAGTCCTTGGGCTCGACGCCGATGACCCGTACTCCGGGCTTCCGGGACTTGAGGACCTCGCCTGCGCCGGTGAGGGTGCCCCCGGTGCCGATGCCGGCGACGAAGCAATCGACGGTACCGCCCGTGTCGCTCCAGATCTCTTCGGCCGTGGTCTTCCGGTGGATCTCAGGGTTGGCGGGGTTCTTGAACTGCTGGGGCATGAAGCTGTTCTTGTTTTCCGTCATGAGCTCTTCGGCCTTTGCTATGGCGCCCTTCATGCCCTTGGCGCCCTCGGTGAGGACGATCCGCGCCCCCAGGATCTCCAGGAGCTGGCGCCGTTCCCTGCTCATGGTGTCGGGCATGGTCAGGATGAGCGTGTAGCCTCTCGCGGCGCACACAAAGGCCAGCGCGATGCCCGTGTTGCCGCTGGTGGGCTCGATGATGACCGTGTCCTTGTCGATGAGGCCGGCCTGCTCGGCCGCGTCGATCATGGCCACGCCGATGCGGTCCTTCACCGAGCTCAATGGGTTGAAGAACTCGAGCTTGGCCAGGACCGTGGCTTCAAGGCCCCGGGTCAGGCGGTTGATCCTCACCAGGGGGGTCCTGCCGATGGTCTTCGTTATGTCGTCGAATATCATGGTATCGTCCTTTCCTGTCCTGCCGGTGGTTTGTTCCCTTACAGTGACAGCGCCTGCCCGATGTCTCCGATGATATCGTCTATGTGCTCGATGCCGATGGACAGCCTGATGAAGTCCGGGGTGACGCCGCAGGCGAGCTGCTCCTCGGGGGCGAGCTGCTGGTGGGTCGTGGTGGCCGGGTGAATGGCCAGGGACTTGGCGTCGCCGATGTTCGCCAGGTGGGACACGAGCCTGAGCGCATCGATGAACTTCCTGCCCTGCTCGATCCCGCCCTTGATCCCGAAGCCGATGATGGCGCCCGCGCCCTTCCCGAGGTAGCGCTGCGCACGCCCGTACTCCGGGCTGGACGCAAGCCCCGGGTAGTTGACCCAGGACACCTGGTCGTGGCCCTGGAGGAACTGCGCCACGGCCAAGGCGTTTTCGGAGTGCCTGATCATCCTCAGGTGGAGCGTCTCGAGCCCCTGAAGGAAAAGGAAGGCGTTGAAGGGCGACAGGGCGGGGCCCAGGTCCCGGAGCAGGGCGACCCTGGCCTTTGCCAGGTAGGCCTGAGGCCCCAGGGCGTCGAAGAAATTCAGCCCGTGGTAGCTGGGGTCCGGCTCGGTCAGGAGAGGGAAGGCGCCTGCGCCCCAGTCGAAAGAGCCCGAGTCCACGATGACGCCTCCTAAGGACGTGCCGTGGCCGCCGATGAACTTCGTGGCCGAGTACACGGTGATGTCCACGCCGAAATCGAACGGCCTGAGGAGATAGGGGGCAACGGTGTTGTCGAGAATGAAGGGCACCCGGTGCCCGTGGGCAACCGCGGCAATGCCCTCGAGGTCCGCCACGTCGAGCTTGGGGTTGCCGATGGCCTCGGCGTACACGGCCTTCGTCTTTGGCCCTATGGCCTTCTCCAGGGCCCCGAGGTCGTTCGAGGACACGAACTTCACCGAGATGCCCATGCGGGCGAAGGTGTGGCGGAAGAGGTTGTAGGTGCCGCCGTAGAGGTTGTCCATGGACACGATCTCATCACCTGCCCGGGCGATGTTGAGCATGGCCAGGGTGATGGCCGACTGGCCGCTGGCCACTGCCAGGGCCCCGATGCCCCCGTCGAGGAGCGCCATGCGCTTCTCGAACACGTCGGTGGTGGGGTTCATGAGCCGGATGTAGATGTTCCCGGCCTCCTTCAGGGCAAAGAGGTTCGCGGCATGCTCCGTGTCCCTGAACTGGTACGCCGTGGTCTGGTAAATGGGCACCGCCCTCGCTCCCGTCGTGGGGTCAGGCTCCTGGCCGCCGTGAAGCAGAACCGTCTCGGTCCTCAGTCCTTCATCTCCGCTCATTGCATGCGCTCCTTTTTCCCAGAGAGGAAATCGTGCCTCTCCCTGCTCTTATGATATCGTTCCGGCCTTGCCCGACAAGCCTGCCCATGTGATCGGGCCTTCGCCGGAAAGGCTCGTCACGTCCCCTTGGGCAAGGGTCCTCGTGCTGCCGGCGGTCTGAACGGTTTCGAAGCGCTCCACGATCACGCCCGGTATTCGAGCATCCTCCGGATGCATTTGCGCGCCCTGTGCATGACCTCGCGCTCCAACGTTATCTCGTGCTCCATGTCCTGGAGGGACACGAGCACCTTCTCGAGGGTGTTGCGTTTCATGTTCGGGCACACGGCCTCTTCCGAGGCGGGGTAGAACCGCTTGCCCGGGTTCTCCTTCCTGAGCCGGTGGAGGATGCCCACCTCGGTGCCCACGATGAACTCCTCGGCCCGCATGTCCCGGGCATACAGGCACATGATCTCGGTGGACACGATCTCGTCCGCAACCGCCCTCACCTCTGCCGTGCACTCGGGGTGGGCCAGCACAACGGCGCCCGGGTGGAGCCTCCTGGCCTCGTGGATATCTTCTGCCGTGATCCGGGCATGGGTGGGGCAGAAGCCGTTCCAGGTCACGAGCTCGGCCCCGGTGAGCCGGGCGGTGTGGTCTGCCAGGTGTTTGTCGGGCACGAACACGATCTCTCTGCCCTTCTTCGCCAGGTCCCTGACCATGCTCACGGCGTTTGCCGACGTGCAGCACAGGTCGCACTCGGCCTTCACCTCGGCGCTCGTGTTCACGTAGCAAAGGAAGGCGGCGTCCCGGTGCTTCTTCCTCAGGTCCCGCATGTCGGCGGCCGTGATCATGTCGGCCATGGGACAGCCGGAGGCCGGGTCGGGCAGGAGCACGGTCTTGTCCGGGGACAGGATCTTGGCCGTCTCCGCCATGAAGTGCACCCCGCAGAACACGATGGTCCTGGCGTCCGTACCCGCCGCCTGGATGGAGAGACCCAGGGAGTCGCCCACGAAGTCCGCGATGTCCTGCACCTCGGGAAGCTGGTAGTTGTGCGCGAGGATCACCGCGTTCCTCGCAGCCTTGAGCCTTTTGATTTCGCTTACGATGTCCACGCCTGCCTTCTTTCTGCTCAGATCTGATACGAAAGGGCCTGCTCGCCCTTTTCCCTGCTCATCTTCACCAGGTCCTCCAGGGTGAAGGAGCCCAGGGTCTGGGAGATCCTGTCGCTGATGACGCTCCAGAGGTCCCGGCTGGCGCAGAGGCTCGACCGCTTGCAGGCGCCGGGGTCCTTCACGCAGTCCACCAGGCAGGTGTCGCCCTCGAGGATTTCCACGATCTCCTTGAGGGTGATCTCGGACGGCGGTTTTGCCAGGGTGTATCCCCCCCTGGCCCCGCGCATGGAGTTGACGAGCCCGGCGGCCTTCAGCGGGATGATGATGAGGCTCAGGTACTTTTCCGAGATCTCCTCCTCCCTGGCGATGTCCTTGAGGAGGACCTGTCCCTTTTTCTCGTGCAGGGCGAGCTCGAGGAGCAGCCTCACGCCGTACCGTGACCGAGTGGATAGTTTCATGGGCGACCTCTTAATTACTTCTATTACTATTGATTAACTAGTAAATAAACTGGTACAGGTGTCTTGTCAAGATCATTCGCCTGTCCCGGCTGCTGCCGACAGGGGCGGAAGGTCTCAAAATGAGAGGACAGGCCTTGCCAAGCGGCCCTTCCGTCACTATGAAGAGCGGTAATACAGGAGTGATGAAAAAAACAGGAGATGTATTATGGCATTAAAGGGAAAGCTGGCACTCTTTGGACACAGTTCGTGCGGGACAACGTTCTTTGCCGAGCCCAATGATGAGGCAGCTCAAAGGTATAGCGGGGCGTGCCCCAACTGCAACAGGTCTGTTGCTCTCCTTGCCAAGGAGCTGTTCACCTCCATCGACCGGGCGAGGAGAGAGTACATCAAGAAAGCCAGGGCAGGGGAGGATCTCATCCTGTGGCATGCGTAGCCTGAAGGACCCGCCGGGCAGCCATTGAGAGAACGGCTGACAGGCGTCTGCGGGCAGGGTTCCTCAGGACGGTTTGAGCTGCTCAGGCTTCAGGACCTCGTTCATGCTGCCCGAGCGGAACCCCTGGAGATCCAGCGTCACGTAGACAAAGCCGGTGCGCTTCGCCATATCCACGATCTCGGAGGCCAGGGCCTCGTTCTGGAGCAGCCCCATGTCGTCCCTGCCCAGCTCGAGCCTGAGCAGGTCGCCGTGGTGCCGTGCCCGGTAGACCTTGAATCCCTTCTTCGCAAGGAAATCCTCGATGGCCTCTATCTGCCCGAGCTTTTCCCGGGTGATGGGCGAGCCGTAGGGGATCCGCGACGCCATGCAGGCCATCGATTGTCTGTCCGCGGTGGGGAGGCCGTACACCTCCCGGGACAGGGCCCGGATGTCCTCCTTGGTGAGCCCGCACTCCATGAGCGGGGATCTCACCCCGAGCTCGCGGGCCGCCCTGATGCCGGGGCGGAAATCCCCCGTGTCGTCGAAGTTGGCCCCGTCCGCGATCACGCTGATCCCCAGGCGCTCCACCTCACGCCGGATCTTCGAGAAGAGCTCCTTCTTGCAGAAGTAGCAGCGCTCCGGCGGGTTGTCCGAGTACCCGGGGATGTCGATCTCCTCCGAGACGATCACCAGGTGCCTGATGCCCTTGCCCTGAACCCACGCAAGGGCGCTCTCGTATTCCCGCTTCGGATAGGTGGATGAGGTGGCGATGACCGCGAGGCACTTCTCTCCCAGGACTTCGTGGGCCACCTCCAGGAGCAGCGTGCTGTCCACTCCCCCCGAGAAGGCCACGGCAAGCCCGCCGCAGGATGCGATCAGCTCTCTGAGCCTGTCCAGTTTCTTCATGTGGTCCATGCCATTGCCTCCTGGATGATGCCCGAGGCGAGCAGCGCGCCCTCGTGGTACAGGGCCACGGTCTGCCCCGGCGTGACCGACTCCTGGGGCTCCCTGAAATGCACTTCCATCCTGTCGCCCGCGATGCTCACCCGGCAGGGCGCAGGCTCGTGGGCGTAGCGGATCTTTGCCTTCGCCTCTGTCGGGATGCGGTCCGTGAAGAGGTTCAGCCCCCCGGCAACGAGCCCGGGGGAGAGGAGCGCATCCCGCTCGCCAAGGACGATCCTGTTGTTCTCGATGTCCTTTTTCACCACGTAGACGGACTTGCCCCAGTTCATGCTCAGGCGCGCCCGCTGGCCGATGGTGTAGAAGGCGAGGCCCTTGTGCCGCCCCATGACCCTGCCCGTGCGGTCCACGATGTCGCCGGGCACGGCCTCGATGTTCTGCATGAGATACTTCTCGGTCCCGCCGTCCGGGATGAAGCAGATGTCCTGGCTCTCGGGCTTTGACGACACCGGCAGCCCAGCCTTGTGCGCGATGGCCCTCACCTCGTCCTTCGTGAGATCCGCCAGGGGGAAGAGGACGTGACGCAGCGCCTCCCGTCTCACGCCGGAGAGGAAGTAGGTCTGGTCCTTCCTGGTGTCTTTCGCCGCCATGAAGAGGAGCTCTCCGTCCACCTCTTCGACCTTCGCGTAATGTCCGGTGGCCAGGAAGTCGCATTCGAAGGCCAGGGCGGCGTCGAGGAGGGAGCCGAACTTGATGTGGCGGTTGCACAGGAAGCAGGGGTTCGGGGTCCTGCCGCTGCGGTACTCGCTGATGAAAGGCTCGATGACGTAAGCCCTGAGGCCGGGCCCGAAGTTCAGCACGTGGTGGCTGATGTCCAGCGTGGTGCACACGCGCCTGGCGTCCTCGATCTCCCGGGGGCCGCAGCAGCGGACAGGACCCCCTTCGAGGGTCTCGACTCCGAGGCACATGGTCACGCCCACGACCTCATACCCCTGCTCCTTCAGGAGGTATGCTGCGACGGCGGAGTCGACCCCGCCGCTCATGGCCGCCATGACGCGCCCTTTCCCCAGATTATCGGTGGACATGGTGCTCCTTATAAGCTATTAATGCTATCAGAATAGTAGTAATTAACGTACGCGATTCCGAAAGTCAATGAAGTATGATCCAACAGAAAGGGTAAGGCAAAGGGAAAGATGATGGAACAGCAGCAGGATGTATCGGCCGGTGTCATACTTTCCGTCAACGTCAGCGACAGGAAGGGGCAGAAGAAGCACGCCGTGGGAGAGGTTGTCCTGAAAGAGGACTTCGGCATCGAGAACGATGCCCATGCGGGCATGGAGATCCGGCAGGTGAGCCTGCTGGCCCAGGAGAGCATCGACAGGATCAGGGCCCTGGGGCTCGAGGTGGGCCCCGGCGATTTTGCCGAGAACCTCACCACAAAGGGGCTCGTCCTCCACACCCTGCCCCTGGGCACGAGGCTGCTCGTGGGTGATCACGTGCTCCTGGAGCTCACCCAGATCGGCAAGACCTGCCACGACCGGTGCGCCATCTTCAAGGCCGTGGGCGACTGCGTCATGCCCCGGGAGGGGGTCTTCGTCAGGGTGCTCTCGGGGGGCACGGTGAAGGAAGGGGACGACATACGGGTCGTCGGGTCCTGATCCTGCACCACGAATGCGGACCATAGGCCCATCCCTTTCAGCCCGAGGCGACCCTTTTTCCCGAAAGGGCCGATCTGAAGAATCCCCTTGCATAAGCCGACCCCGGCGGTGATAATACGCCCCGGCGGTGCGGGTGTCTGAAGCGGTTTTCGATCCCTGCGGCCGCCTCACACACAGCCCCTTGAGGAGGAGTCATGAAGAAAATCCCGGCAATTTCCTTTCTGTTTGTATTCGTATTGGCAGCGGTGGCGTACGCCCAGTTCGGCGGCCAGCAGGGACCCAGGTTCTACGGTGATTTCAAGCCCGTGGTGGGCGGCTGGTCTGAGTACCAGATGACGGCCAAGGGCGATCAGCCCATGAAGATGAAGGTGGCGATCGTGGGCAAGGAGGGCGCGGGCTACTGGTACGAGACGGTCATGCAGGGCGAGATGCGCATGGTGTCGAAGATGCTCGTGACGGGCAATCCCAATGAGAAGAACAACCTCAAGAGGATGATCGTGAAGGCCGGCAACGAGCAGGCCATGGAGATGGACATGTCCGGCATGATGGCGGGAAAGCCCGCGGGCAAGGCCGCGAAGCCCAAGGTGGTGGACAAGGGCATGGAGACCGTGAAAGTCCCGGCCGGCACCTTCAAGGCCCGCCACATGCAGTACGTGGACGGCTCTGACGTGGTGGATGCGTGGGTGAGCGAGAAGGTCTCGCCCTACGGTCTCGTGAAGTCGAAGACCAGGGACATGGAGATGGTGCTCACGGGCCAGGGGACCGGGGCGAAGACCCTCATTACCGAGACCCCCAGGAAATTCACCATGCCCCAGATGCCCAAGGGCATGGGTATGCCGAAGGGCATGGGCACGATGCCGAACATGGGCGGGAATTACTAGCGTTTTTACCCGGCTGCCCATGAGCAGGACACCGGGTCTGAAACCTTTGTGAAACCAGGCGCCGGCGATGGACCACGGTCCTGCCGGCGCTTTTTTTTACCCGATCACAGGACGTGGGCGATGATCCCGGCGATGACGACAGCCACCGAGGTGTTCAGGGCGACCGAGGCCAGCGCGACCTTCCAGCCCCCTTCCTTCCACAGCGTGGATATGGTGGCTATGCAGGGGATGTAGAGCACGGTGAAGACCACCAGCACCAGGAGCTGCGCGCTCGTGAGCACGGTTGAGACGTCCGCGGTCCCCAGGGCGGAGTTGAGCATGATGAGGGTCAGCTCCTTCCTGAAAATGCCCAGGAAGAGGGTGATGCCCAGCTCTTCGGGCAGGTCGAGGACGAACGAGGTGATGGGCGAAAGGGCGGCGTTCACGTATGCGTCGATGCCCACGTGCGACATGACCGCGAGCACGATGCTCGAGACCGCGACCACGGGCCAGGCGAACACCAGGAATTCGTAGGTCATGGCCCATACCTTCCTGAACACGACGTAGGCGTAGGGCTTCCTCAAGGGGGGTACGTCCATGATGATGCCCGGGGAGGTCTCCACGTTGAGCCTCGACAGGAAGAACGAAACCGCCAGGGCGATGGCGATGTTGCCCAGGTAGATGAGCGTGGTGCAGGCCGCCCCCAGGTATTTTCCCGCCAGGGCCAGGATGACCACGGTCCTGGCCGAGCACGAGATGAACGGCACCACCAGCAGCGTGATGATGCGGTCGCGCTCGTACTCGAGGTTCCGGGCCGCCATGATGGCCGGGACGTTGCAGCCGTACCCGAGTATGATGGGCACCACCGACTTCCCGTGCAGACCGAAGCGGTGGAGCAGTCCGTCCACCATGAAGGCGATGCGGGGGAGGAGACCGGTGTCTTCGAGCAGGGACAGGAGGACCAGGAGGGGTATGAGGTAGGGCAGCACGATGCCCACGCCTGCGGTGAAGCCGTCGTACAGGCCTGAAGCGAAGACGAGCGCCTTCCCGCTCAGGACCTGCGGCAGCATCTGCCCCAGCCGGTCGAGGGGCTCTTCGAGCAGGCCCGAGATGAGGTCGCCGAGCCAGAACGAGGCGAAGAACATGAGAAAGAGCAGGGCCGCCATGGTGATGAGCCCGCCCACCGGGTTGATGATGAAGCTGTCGACGATCTCTCCGAAGGTGGACTTTGCCCGCGACCTCACCACCGCCACCTCTTCGAAGAGATCGAGGACCAGGGCATGGCGGTGCGAGGCGAATACCCCGGTCTCGGGCCAGGCGTGAGCCTCTGCCAGGAGGCGCCTGTTTTCTGAGACGTACTCCAGGAAGGCTGGGTCCGCCTTTCCCGCCATGGCCTCGAACTCCTCGTCCATCTCCAGGAGCCTGATGACCACGAAGCGCTCGTTCACGGGGTTGAGCTCGCGTAGCGCCTGCGGGTAGCGGTGCATGATCCGGGAAATGCACTCCTCCACGTCCTTGTCGTACACGGGCTTTATGTAGCGGTACTCCTCCCGGGCGACCCTGATGGCGGCCTCGAAGAGTTCGTGCACGCCGCTTCCCTGGACCGCCACGATGGGGTAGGCCTCCACCCCGGTGAGTCTGGAGAGCTTGTGGACGTCTATCTCGATGCCCTTTTTCTGGGCCTCGTCGAACATGTTCAGGGCGATGACCATGGGGACGTCCATCTCCATGAGCTGGATGGTGAGCTCCAGCGAGCGCGCCAGGATCGACGAGTCGAGCACGTTGATGACGACGTCCACGCTGTTGGACAGGAGGTAGTCGCGGGCTACCTTCTCGGAGACGTCGTTGGCGGAGATGGAGTAGGTCCCCGGCAGGTCGATGAGCCTGACCGTGCGCTCCCCGATGAGGACCTTTGTCTCGGTGTAGGTCACCGTGGTGCCGGAGAAGTTGCCGGTGTTCACCTTGAACCCGGCCACGGCGTTGAACAGGGTCGATTTGCCGCAGTTGGGCTGCCCCGCCAGCGCTATGACCAGCTCGTCGTCAGGCTTCGTCGCTGAAGATCTCGACATGCGACGCTATCTTTCTCCCGATCATGGTCCTGGCCCCGGTGATCACGTCTTCCACGAGGATGGGGCCGCTGAACGGCGCGGACTGAACGACCCGGATCTTTTTGCCCTCGTACAGGCCCAGCGATGCCATCTGGACCAGGATGCCCCTGCCTCCGGTTATCCTGGCAATGATCGCCTGTGTCCCCTGTTTCAAATCATCAAGCTTCACCTATGCACTCCTTTGCACTGACTGAACGTCATTCCACTCCACCGGAGTGAGGGCCGATGCCTGCGGCGGCTCACGCCTCCTCTCCTTTTTGTTTCCGGCACTCGGGGCAGACCCCGATGAGCTCGAGGTGATGCCGCTCGAGGGTGAACCCGTGCTCGCGCGCCACGGCCTCCTGCAGGACCTCGATGGCGGGGTAGCTGAACTCTATCTTCCTGCCGCAGCGCGAGCACACGAGGTGGTCGTGGTGGTCGTGGCCCCAGATGTGCTCGTACCAGGCGCCTCCGGAACGGGTGTCTTCCTGGACGATGGCCCTCCGGATGATCCCCGCCTCGATGAGCAGGGCCAGATTGCGGTAGATCGTAACGAGGGAGAGGGAATATCCCTGTTCTTTCAAGAGCTTGAGAAGGTGGTCTGCGTGGAAGTGGTCCTTCATGTCGCAAACAGTTTTCAATAATACCAGGCGCTCTTCCGTGAGCCTGCCGCCGTGGGAGCGCAGAACTGCCCCGTATTTATCGAGGCAGAATCCCTCGTTCTGGCACTGTGAGCACTCTGGCTTTACCATTCCTTGTTGCATATTATTTTCATTAATGAGTTTCCCTGGGCTTGTCAAGGAGGAAAGGCTGAGCCCCGGCACGACCCGCCTGACCGGGTGAAAGGGCTTGCCTGGACAGTGGTTCTCGTTCCGGTGGACTGCCTTCTTACCGGGATGCTATAAAGGGGCGGGGAGGCATCGGTATGCCGGCCGGAAAATCGAAAACATGGCTCTGGGTTGGCCTGGTGGCGCTTGCCGTCGTGCTGGCGTGCGGCGCTGCGGGCTACCGGATGGCCGTGCTGAGCCTGAAGGCCAGGGTGATGCAGGCCCTGGGTCCGGAGAGCGAGATCCGGGAGCTGAAGGTGGGCCTCAGGGGCGTGGACATCGAGGGCCTGAGGATCAGGGGCCCGGCCATGTGGCCTGCCGAAGACGCGCTCAGGGCGGAGCGGGTCACCATCGTGCCCAGCCTGCGCTCCTTCTTTTCCGGCACCCCCCGCATCCTTTCGGTCACCATCGAGGGCCCGTATCTCTCGGTCGTGAGGACGAAGAGCGGCAAGCTCCTGGCCGTGCCGAGCCTTCTCAGGGGCAAGGAGCAGGATGCACAGAAACAGGCCGCATCGGTGCTCATCGGCAGCATCACGTGCAGGGATGCCGCCGTTGACCTCTTCGACGACACGGTCGGTCCGCCCCGCAGGAAGATCCGGATGGAGGGGATACAGGCAATGGTGAAAGACATCGACGCGCCCGCCCTTGCAAACAGGAGCGCCTTTGCCCTCACCGGCACGGTGAAGGGCTCCCGCCAGGACGGGCAGCTCGACATCTCCGGCTGGGCCAGCATCGCCACCAGGGACTCCTCCGTGAAGGCAAGCCTCAAGTCCATCGAGCTCACCGGCCTCCAGCCCTACATCGCCAAAGCGGGCGACGTGAGGATCACCGGGGGCACCCTGGACCTGGAGCTCGTGTCCGAGGTGCGGGACAAGAGGCTCAAGGCGCCGGGAAAGGTCACGCTCACCGACCTGAAGCTCGCACCCGCCAAGGGGCTGTTGGGGACCTTCATGGGCGTCCCCCGGGGCGCCGTGCTCACCCTGCTCAGGGACCGGGGAGGCAGGATCACGCTGGATTTCGTCCTCGAAGGCGACATCGACAACCCCAGGTTCTCCCTGAACGAAACCCTCTCGAAGAAGCTCGCCCTCTCGATGTCCGAGAGCCTGAAGGTGGGCATCGGCAACGTGGCCAGGGGGGCCGGGAGCCTCGGAGAGAAGGGTGTCGAGGCCGCAGGGGACGTGGTCAGAGGCGTAGGCGGGGCAGTGCAGAATATCCTTGGAGGCGGGCAGTAGGACGCCAGACCCCGCCCGCCTGCGCCGGGTCAGTCGCAGCGTCGGTGGCCGGGATGGGCTTATAATAGGGAGCAGGGTGTCTTCCCCGCTCCCGTGGTATCGTGACTGCCTGTTCGAACGCGTAAGAAGCGTTTTCTCCGCGGGCTAACGCTTCCCGAGGAAGAGCCCCACCGAAAGCAGTGTCTGGTTGCGGTCTTCGACCTGAAGGGCGTTTTCCAGGCCCCCTGCGTCGATGTTGACGTTGATCGCTTCCTTTGTCAGCCTCAAGGCCATGAGGTTTTTCGACATGAGCTTCTTCGCGTACGCCATGGCGGTATCGAACAGCTCCTCGCGTTCCACGATCCTGCTGACCAGCCCGAGCGAGAGGGCCTCCTGCGCTGTCATGAAATCGCCCGTCAGCATGAACTCGTAGGCGCGGCCCGTCCCGATCATTCTGGGGAGGAAGTAGCTGCACGACATGTCCGCCCCGCCCAGGCCGATGTTGATGTATGCCGCGTTGAAGCGGGCGTCCGGGGTGATCACGCGGATGTCCGAGGCCAGCGCGAAACTGAATCCCTGGCCCGACGCGGCGCCGTGGACCGCGCAGATGATCGGCTGAGGGGCCCGGCGCATGGCGAGGTTCAGGCGGGCGAGACGCATCTGGAAGCGGTAGAGGGTGGGGATGTCCATGCCGGGCGCGAGCTCGGTGGTCTCCTTCATGTCCAGGCCGGCGCAGAAGCCTTTCTCGCTGTTCGATTTCAGGATGATGACGGCCGTGTCCAGGTCATAGAGGCGCTCGTTCCAGAAGCTCTCCAGCTCCTCGACCATCTTCTGGTTGACTGCGTTGTAGACCTTGGGGCGGTTCAGGCTCAAGACCCCGATCCCTTTCTCCGGTGTTTCATAGGTGATGGTTTCGTACGTCATTGCTGCATGCTCCTTGGGGTATGTGATGGGTGTCGCTCATCAAAGGCGGGTGTGGGGTAGGCTCTTCCATAGTGCCGCTCAGATCCTGTGAGTGTAGATGAGGCCGAGGGCGTTGTCAATAAATAATGCATATAACTAATTGGAATAAGATATCATTCAAAATCAAAAAGGATATTCCCTGAAATGTACATTAATAATTGATGTAATAATCGCTTTTACGCAGCGGCCATGCAGGGGAGTCCGCGATCAGTGACAGCTCCCGCCGCAGCAGCACGCAACGGTCTTTTTCCGCGCCTTCTCGAAGGCCTCGCGCCCCTCCCTGAACGAAAGCGCGGCGATGAGGAGTGCCCCGGCGGAGTCGAGCCCGCCGATCCCGGTGAGCTCGTAGCCGGCGCTCGCCAGGAGGAGCACCACGGAGAGCTGCAGGCACGCCCTGGTGCAGGCCGCATCGGCAAGGATGGCCTGCGAGCCCAGGGCCCGGCCGATGACCACCTTGTAGTGGATGAGGGCCCACATGGAGAGGATGGAGACGAGCGAGACGACGATGCCCCAGAAGGTCGTCTCAGGGGCATGGCCCTGGACGAGGTTGAAGATCGAGGTGACCAAGAGGCCCGCGGTGAGCAGGTAGAACGCCGTGCCCGTCACGAGGAGCGCCTGGCGTTCGAATCGGTCCGGCCTCTCGTCGCCGCTGCCGCGTATCCTCCTGACCATGTGCCAGATCCCCACACCGGAGATCACCTCCACGAAGGAGTCGATGCCGAAGCCGAACAGCGCGATGGTCTCGTCTTCGATGCCGAAGAAGATCGACACCAGGCCTTCGAGGATGTTGTAGAAGATGGTGACGAGGGCCAGGGCAGAGGCCCATCGATAGAGTCTGGCATTTTCCTCCGGATCGATTGGCGCTGCTGCCGGGCCGTTTCCGGCTTTTCCTGGTGCCCCTCCGATGGTGACCGCTTTCATGCCCTTTTGCCTTTCGAGCCTGGTATCCCTGACACCCCCATATGTAGAGGATGTGCCGGCAGGAGTCAAACACTGATGCGCGGTTCTGTTTGATCATACACTTTAGAACATTATTAGATTGTCTAGGGGCCGATGCACGAGACAAGGGCTCACCCTTCGAGAGGAGACGAGAGGGATATGGCGTTTATGAGATATCGCGATGCTCGTTTCAGGACCGTTGGCGACATGCTGAAATTACGCTCGTCCTCGCACCCGGACCGCGTCGGGTACGTCTTTCTGGAATTCCTGGCCGGGGAGGAGATCGTCGAGCACCCGGTGACCTACGGTGATCTGGACAGGAGGGCAGGGAGGATAGCCGCTCAGCTCCTTCAGGACCACAGGCCCGGCGACCGCGCCATCCTCCTGTACCCTCCGGACCTCGAGTACATCGCCGCCTTCTTTGCCTGCCAGTATGCCGGTGTCGTGGCAGTGCCCTCCTATCCTCCGTTCACCCGGAGGAACGTCAAGAGCCTCCTGTCCATCGTGGGGGACACAAAGCCGAAAAGCGTGCTCTGTACCAGACAGGTCATGGAGGGGGTGAGGCCGTACATCGAGGAAGTCCTGCAGGGAAGGGCGGATTTGCCATGGCTGTGCACCGAAGAGCTCGAAGGCCCCGGGATGCCGGACAAAGAAGTGGTCGCGAACGATGTCTCCTTTCTCCAGTACACGTCCGGCTCGACCTCGAGGCCCCGGGGCGTCGTGCTCACCCATGAGAACCTCCTGCACAACCTCCACCTCATCGAGTCCTGCTTCGGCCATCACGAGGGGAGCTGCGGCGTCATCTGGCTGCCGCCCTATCACGACATGGGGCTCATCGGGGGCATCCTGCAGCCTGCCTACGCAGGCTTCCCGGTGTACCTGTTCTCGCCCCTGAGCTTCCTGAAGAGGCCCCTGCGCTGGCTGCAGGCCATATCCCGGTACCGGGCCACCACGAGCGGAGGCCCGAACTTCGCCTACGAGCTCTGCCTCCGGAAGGTCTCGCCCGGGCAGCGGGAAGGCCTCGACCTGAGCTCCTGGGACCTCGCCTTCAATGGTGCCGAGCCTGTACTGGCCTCGACGGTCGAGCGGTTCTCCCAGGCCTTCGAGGCCAGCGGGTTCGACCCGAGGGCCTTCTATCCCTGCTACGGTCTGGCAGAGTCCACGCTCATCGTGTCAGGCGGCAGGAAGGGCGCATCGGTGAAGGTGAGGACCTTCGACCAGGCCGCCCTGTACGAGAACACGGTCAGGCTCCCCGGCGGCTCCGACACCGGGAGCAGGACCTACGTGGGCTGCGGAAGCACCCTCGAGCAGGGGGAGATCGTCATCGTGGACCCGGAAACCATGTCGCTCTGCCCCCGGGGGGGCATCGGCGAGATCTGGGTCAGGGGCCCGAGCGTGGCCTCGGGGTACTGGAACAACCCTGAAGCCACGGAGTGCACCTTCCGCGCATACCTGAAGGACACGAGGCAGGGGCCCTTCCTCAGGACGGGGGACCTGGGCTTTCTCCACGAAGGGGAGCTCTTCATCACGGGCAGGCTCAAGGACATTCTCATCCTCAGGGGCAGGAACGTCTACCCCCAGGACATCGAGAGGACGGCCGAAGAAAGCCACCCGGGCCTTCGCAAAGGCTGCAACGCGGCCTTTGCCGTCGATGTCCACAGCGAGAACGGGGTGGTGCTCCTCCAGGAGCTCACCAGCGATTATGAAGCGCTCGACGAGGAGGCGGCCGACGAGATCAGCTCCTCCATCCGAACCGCGGTGGCGGTCAACCACGGGGTTCAGCTCCACGACCTCGTGCTCCTGAAGAGCAACTCGCTCCTGAAGACCACGAGCGGCAAGATCCAGAGGAAGCTGTGCCGCCGTGAATACCTGGCGGGAAGGCTCGAGAGGGTCTCCCGGATCTCCGGCGTCCAACCGGGCGGAGGGCGCAGGGAGGACGCTCGGGGCGGCCGCACCTCCGACGTGCGCTAGAGGACCCGGGATCGTTATCTCACCGTGAAGACCACGCGGTCGAAGACGGTCGCGCCCTGTCCGGCAAGGGTGAGGGTGAACCTGCCCGCCTGTGGCTTCCAGAGCACGCAAGGGCCCCTGCCCATGGGTTTTCCGTTCAGGATCCACCTGCAGTCCCCTTCGGGCGGGTCTGCCTGGAAGAGCACGGACTGGTTCACGGCCGGGATGTCGGGGTCCAGCGCGAGGGCGGCGCCGTCCGGGGGGTAGGCGATGGTTCTGCCTGCCGGAAACTGTGCGAGGGAGACCGTGCCCACGGGCTCGGTCCCCCGGATGTACCACTCGACCCGTGGCTGCTCGCGTATGGCGAACCGTACGGGATGCCTCACGACCCCGGCAGGGGGTTCGGGCGCCACGGAAGGGACTCCCCGATGCAGGTGGTTCATGAGCTCCATCCACACGGGCGCGGCCCCGCTCACCCCGCTCACGTTCCACATGGGCTCGCCGGAAAAGTTCCCCACCCATACGCCCACCGTGTACCTGCGGGAATAGCCGATGCACCAGTTGTCCCGCATGTCTTTGCTGGTGCCTGTCTTGACGGCGGTCCAGAAGCGGGTCGAAAGGTAGTTCTCGAGCCCGAAGGTGGCGCTGCGCGACTCCCGGTCGGAAAGAATGCTGGAGACGAGGAAGGCCCCCTCGGGGCTCATGGCCTGCCCGGGGTGTCCGGCGGTTCCTTTCGTGAGCCTCAAGGGGCGCAGAGCTCCGCCATTGGCCAGGGCCATGTACCCCTGCACGAGCTCGAACAGGCTGATGTCCACCGTGCCCAGGGCCAGGGACAGACCGTAGTACTCGGGGTCCTCCCGGACGCTCTCGAATCCCGAGCCGATAAGCCTCTCCACGAAGGGCCCGCACCCCACGAGCATGAGGGTCCTCACCGCGGGGGTGTTCAGGGAGGAGGCCAGCGCGGTCCGCACGCTCACCGGGCCCAGGTAGGTCTTGCTGTAGTCTTCGGGCTGGTAGATGCCCGTGGAGGCCATGACCTTCAGGGGCTCGTCCAGGACGATGGAGGAGGGGGTCAGCAGTCTCCTCTCCATTGCGAGCCCGTAGAGGAAGGGTTTCAGGGTCGATCCTGCCTGCCTGAGGGCCCTCACCCCGTCCACGTACCTGGCCGACGAGGACTCGCCCGTGTTGCCCACGTAGGCGAGGATCTCCCCCGTGGCGTTGTCGGCCACCAGGAGGGCCCCGTCGTTCACATTGCTCCCCTCGAGCTCGGCCACGAACCGCCTCAGGACTTCGGATGCATGCTCCTGCAGGCCCCGGTCCAGGGTGCATGATACCCTGCTGGAGCTGCCGGTCAGGAGCTGCGAGGCGACGTGGGGCGCCAGCGCCACCGCGGGCTTGATGAAGGGGGGGCTGGAAACCCTGCCTTCCACGAGGGAGCGGATGGCGCGCTCGTCGAAGGGGATGTTGAAGCGGCCGCCCAGGGCGCAGGCTTTCTTCACGATCCGATCCGGGGTGCGCCGGGATGAGGGAATGAGGGACGCCAGCACCAGGGACTCGTTTCCATCGAGGCCTGACGGGTCCTTGCCGAAGAGGCCCCGGGACGCGGCGCCGATGCCCTGCAGCTCTCCGGAAAACGTGATGAGATTGAAGTAGGCCTCGAGGATCTGGTCCTTGGTCCACGCGTCCTCGATGGCGAGCGCCGCCTTCATCTGCCTCCGCTTCTGGAGGAGGGTGCGCCTCGCGGCGGCCGGCTTCAGGCCCGGCATGATGTGGGACGCGAGCTGCATGGTGATGGTGCTCGCCCCCCGCGACCCGGACTGAAGGAGCCTGTCCCAAAGGGCGGACGAGAGCGCCAGCCAGTCGATGCCGTGATGGCTGGGGAACCTCCTGTCCTCGGCCAGGACCACGGCCTTCCGGACGGCGGGCGAGACACCGTCGAGGCTCACCCAGTCGAGCTTTCTCGCCGTCATGTCCTTCCTGACGACGTGGATGACCTCGCCGTTGCGGTCGAGGAGCACGGCTTCCGACGACCGGTGGCCGGCCTTCACCTGAGCGAACGAGGGCACGGCGGGGTGCAGGAGGAAAAGGTCGCACAGGGCCAGCAGGCAGAGCGCACAAACGCCTGCGAAGAGTACTGCAGCGGCACGGCCCTTCCTCACTCCCTCACCTCGATCGGGCTGTTCGGCAGCTCCCCGAGCATCTCCGGTGCATAGAGCGCCTCCACCCGCGTGGGAGGCAGGGTGAAGAGGCCCGGGTTGTTGAGCCTGAGCGTGTACTCCACTGCCCAGCCCCCTTTGCCTATGTATTCGTAGTAGGCCCTGAAGGCCTCGAACTTCCGCTCGATGTAGGTGGCGGAGCGGTCCTTTTCCCCCGAGGCCGCAAGGGCCGAGCCGAGGCCCGTATGGACGATGGTCGCACCCCCGGGGATCGGGTCGTTCACCACCACCCAGGTCATGTCGGCCTGGGCCGCCATCTCGAGCCTGACGCGCACGATGTCTCCCCGGGACCAGACCCCCTTCGTCTTCTGCTCCACGGGGGTCATGGTCTTCTTCACCGTGTACCCAGTGGAGACGGGTTTTCTGAGGGGGATGGCGGCCAGCGACCTGGTGAGCGCCCAAGGCGCGCCCGTGCCGGTGTGGGTCAGGGCGACCGTGTCCTGTTTTTCGGGCCAGGGGAGGAGCATTTCTCCCGCGCCCTTCGCAAGCGGCCAGGTCACGGCCTTTTCCTCTCCCCATCCTGCCACCCTCGTGGCGCCCGTCACCGGTTCCTTCTCGAAGCGGGCGGCAAAGGCGTCCACGGCTAAGGTTCCCCAGGCATTGGCCACCGTGGTGTCCCAGCGGCCCCGCTTCATGCGGCCCATGGCGCCCCTCATGATGCGGCCCATGTCCGCGTCCCACGTCCTGCTCGGGAGCAGCGCGATGATCGCCTTGAGCGCGGTGGAGTCGCCCGTGCTCATGAGCCACCAGAACGCTTCATGATCTTCCCTCGAGAATCCCATGGTGCTCCCCTGGAGGTTGAGCCTCGAGCGGATGACCTGCTGGGCCTCGGCGTACCGCCTGTCCCTGTCTGGCAGTGCGGTGCTCCGGTACAGCACGAGGAGCCAGTCCACCACGGCTGACGTGGGGAGGAAGTTCGGCTGGATGTCCACGGAGGCGAGCCGCGCGGGTTCGATGGCCTGGTAGCGGGAAAGGGCCTCCAGCGCGGCGATCTTCCTGATCGTGAGGTCCGGCGCCCCGACGGGGTATTGATGGCGGATACTGCCGTCGACGAAGCCCTCCAGGCCGGAGACCATCCGGTCCTTCAGATAGGCCGGGATCCCGAAGCCCGCCTGGTGGGAGATCGAAAGCACGTACGCGGTGAGGATGTCGCTCCCGTACCGGCAGGAGGGGAAGAATTTCAGGAGCCCGTCGGTGTCGATGTATTCCGGGAGCCTGCGGGTGATGTCCTGCCACATGGCCTTGTCCTTCAGGGCCACTGCCTTCGAGGTCTGCTGCTCGAGGCACACGTAAGGATAGCCCGACATGTACTCCCGCACACCTTCGAGCCCTGCGGTGAGGGTGGGCGAGAGGGTCACGCCGATGCCGCCCATGCCCGGGAGCGCGTCCGCAGGCCTGGCGACCGGGATCCTGGAGGCCTGGTCCACCTGGGCCAGAGTCGCCTGGAACGTGCGCACCGGGACCGAGGGGGCGACCCGCTGCGTGACCCTGACCCGGTCCGTTGCATCCGGGGTGTCCGCCTCCACCTCATAGGTCGCAATGCCTTCCTCAAGAGGGGTCTCCACCTTCCAGGACACCTCCCGCGCCTCCGATGGACCCAAAGCGACCGTGACCGGGTCGAACGCGCGGCTGGTCTTCCCCAGGGTCCTTGTGAGCCTGAGCCGGGCATTCATGGCCCTGCTTGTGGTGTTCCTCACCGTGACCATGGCGTTGAAGCTGTCTCCCGTGTGGACCAGGGGCGGGATGCCGGGCAGGACCATGAGGTCCTGGGTGGTCCGCACCGACGCCTCGCCCGTGCCGAACGCATCGAAGCCCGCCGTGGCAACGGCAACGATGCGGAAGGACGTCAGGGAGTCATTGATCGGGATGCTCACCCGGGCCTCGCCCGAGGGATCCAGCGGCACCACGGCCTTCCAGAAGAGGAGGGTGTCGAAGAGCTCGCGGGTGATCTGCCTGCCGCCGCCTCCGCCGTGGGGCAGGGCCTTCAGACCGAAGTGGCGCTTGCCCACCACCATGGACTGGGCCGTTGAGGTGCTCACCTCGTAGGGCCTCCGCACCATCATCCCGGGCAGGAGGTTCCAGGTGTCGTTGGGCTTGAGCTCGAGCAGTCCCTCGTCCACGGCCGCCACCGCCACCTCCGCGTGTTTCGGAGGCCCGTTGTCCGCGTCCCTGACCCGGATGCGCACGTCCATCTTCCCCCGCACCCGGTAGACCGTTTTGTCGGGGACGACCTCCACGGCCAGGGAGTAGGGCTTCCAGCCCACCTGGATCTCGGAGACGCCGAGCTTGTAGGCCGGCCTCCCGGGGTCGAAGGTGGACGTGGGCCTGGCGTCCGTGGTCCTGCCCCTGACCACCAGCACGGAGACGTAGGCGTTGGGGGCGTAGTTTTTCTTCACCGGGATCTCGATCACCGGCGACAGGGAGGAGACCGTGCGGACAAAGGTGTCGATGATGCCTTCCCGCTCAACGGACACCAGGGCGACCGCCTCCCGGAAAGGCATCCTCACCTGGAAGCGCGCCTTTTCGCCCGGCTCGTAGAGCCTCTTTTCCGGGAGCACGTCGATGCGGTCGTCGTTGCCCTGGGGGAACCACCAGGAGTCGCTGCCCGCCACCCAGACCGAGGCGTTGGAGGTGGCGATGTTCCCGGATGGATCGGCGACCTCGGCGTGGAGGGTGATGCTGCCGGAGACCGGTGACGGGCCCGAGGCCGTGACCAAGCCGTGGGAGTCGGTGGTCCCGGTGAAATGCCTGCCGACCTTCCTGATCTCAGTAGTGTTCTGGTAGGAGTAGAAGCCCCCCACGAGCCTGGCCCGGTGGGTGTGCGTGATCTCCTGGAAGAGGTCTACGGACACGCGAGCGTTCTTCACCGGCCTGCCCTTGAGGTCGAGCACCACGACCTGGTAGCTCAGGTCCTTCTTAGAGATGGCCCACGAAGAGGGTTTGATGCCCACTGCCAGGGAAGCGGGGTAGAGGGGGATCGTTGCCCCCGACGTCTGGGCCTGTCCGTTTCCGTCGAGGTACTCGAGCTCCGCGTGGAGGGTGGATGGGGTCTCCAGCTTGGGCAGATCCTCCCACCGGGCGCTCCCGTTCCCGGTCCTGTCGAGGTTCAGAGAGATGGTCTTCAGGGAAGGCTTTGCCTTCTGGGATGGGCCTCCACCGCCGTCCCCATCGTATTCCTCGTAGTAGCCCACGTCGCCCATGCCCGTAAACGTCCCCTGCAGCCCGGTCCTGATGGACCCGGCCCTGAACGAGAAGTCCTCGTACCCCTTGAATGTCACGAACATGGAGCGTATCTCGCCCCTGAGCTTCACCTGGGCACCTGACGCCCCGCCCCCCGAGAGGTACGAGAGGCTCACTCCGACGGGCACTGCCTTCGGGTTGACCAGCGGGCCGGCAGGGGGGATGATCACCCCCCGCATGAGCGGGACCCTGAATTCCTCCACGGAGAACGACGCCGTGGACGCAGCTCCCCAGTCCTCGTGGGAGCGGGTGGAGGGGCCTCCTGCCCGCCCTGCCAGGAAGATGCGGTAGGTGCCCAGCCTGGCATCCTCCGGGATCTTCCAGTCCATTGAAGCGCTCCCGTTCTTCGACCAGGCGAGCGGGAGGCGGTACTCCTGCTCGCTGCCGCCATGGACGATCTTCGCCTCGGTGGGGAGATCCTCCTGCTGCGCGGGGGAGAAGCCCTGCGTGGTGTGGAGGCGGAGGATGTGCTTCATGTGCACGGTCTCCCCTGCCCTGAACAGGGGCCTGTCGAGGACGGTGCGGGCGATGGTTCTGCCCTCGGTGGGGACGTTTCCCGAGGGGAGGTTGAACCTCCATGACTCGATCCCGTCGTTCCACCCGGAGTGGGTGAAGGTCATGTCGCTTTCCGTGCGGGCGAAGATGAAGACGCCGCTGTTGAGCCCGTAGGCGTAGTCGTGGCCGCAGCGGCCGCTGTAGGCGGAGAAGTCTACTGCCGGGACCCGGGCGATGCCGAGGTCATCGGTCTTGCCCTGCCAGAGGGGCGTGCCGTCGCAGGCGCGGATCGTGACGTTTGCCCCGGCCACGGGCTTTCCCCTGTCGAGGGTCGTCACCCACACGAGGGAGGATTCCCTGCCCTGCTTGAAGTGCGCGGCCATGTTGGTCACCAGGGCAGCGGTGTGGACGTACATGGGGGTCTTCTTGGCGAGGAGCCGTTGGCCCAGGATGGAGCTCTCCACCTCGGCTATATGAAGGCCCGGCCCGCTCAGGGGGATGCCCACCACCTCGAAGTCCTTTTCCGCGCCTCTGCGGGGCAAGGCCCTTTCCTGCGCCCACGAGCCGATGGGCTTGAGGAGGGATTTCTCCCGGTCAGCCGTGAACGCGGCCACGAGCCACTGGATGATCCTCGTTTCCTGGTCGGGCGGGATGCGGAACAGGCGGAGGTTCTTCGTTCCTTGCACGCCGGTGGGGGCGGATCCGGGTGCGCCCGTCTCGATGTTCCTCACGGTCACGGGCAGGACCGGGTCGGCGCTCTCGATGACGCCGAATCGCGACGAGAACTTGGCCAGGGGAGGATACCCATGAGTGGACACCTTCATGGGGAAGGCGCTGCGGTTGGAGAGCGGCCTGCCCTCCACGTCCTGCATGTCCCGGGGGATGTCCAGGGTGAACCAGGTCTTTTCCGGGAACGGGTTGGAGAAGGTGACCCGGGACACCCCTCCCTGGTGCTCGCTGCCAAGCACCGGCTTGTAGACCTTGCCGGAGGCGTCCCTGAGCGTCACCCTCGCGACCTGGGCCCTGGAGACTGGCGAGGAGAAGCTCACGGTCATGGGGAGCACGGGTATGCATCCGCAGTCCGCCTTTTCCCGTTCACACGAGAACCTCGCGGTGAAGGGCTGCCTGGTCTCGAACCGCTCCACCCGGGCGGCGGTCGTGGCGACCCCGCTCTTCGAGGCCACCCCGGCCCCCCACACCAGGTTCACCTTTGAGCCGGACGGGAAGGCCTGCCTGGCCTGGATCACGAGGACAGGCCTGTCGGCGGGTCTGCCCTGCAGACCCTTGAGGACCTGCTCCCGGTCCTTGCCCTTGAGGATGGTTATGCCCACCTTTTCCCTTATGCCCTCGACGGCGAAGTGGACGTTCTTCAGGAGGGACTCTTCTGTGGGTTCCGCGTCGAGGACCAGGACAAAGACCTGGTGCTCGTCGACCCTCGTCCACCCGGGGAGGAGCCTTTTCACGATGGCCGGTCCGCCGGTGGAGAAGGAGAAGGCCTGCCTGCCTCCGACGGGCCTGCCCGCCAGCGTTTTGAGGCCTTTCCTGAGGGTGAACGTGCCCCTGATCCCTCCCGGGAGGTCTTGGGGGAAGTCGTAGGCCCAGTTCTGCTGGTCCACCCACCGGCCCTTGCCGGCCACCGGGCAGGACACCACGAACGGGTCCTGGAGGCGGAAGTCCCCGAAGGGCACCATGGGCTCGGAGAAGCGCGCCGTCACCTGGCGGACCCCTTTCACCACGCCCTGAGGGCTGAAGAGGTCGACCTTGGCCTGGTCCTGCGCCAGGGCAGGCAGGCTCAAGAGGGCGCACATCAGGGACAGATACAGCAGACGGGAAGGCTTGAATCTCCTCATAACCACTCCTCTCACAGGCCCCACGGGCAGAAAAGATCGTATGCTCGTCCCATGATGAGGCTAACCCGAGGGATTGTCAATCACCTGATGCCGATGGATAACCAGGGGATGCATCCGTATGGTGGGGCATTGCATCCATGAAGACTGCAGGGGCCAGGCAGGCATAGCATGCCTTCTCAACTCAGGTGGCTACAAGGGGTCGGGAGTCTCTCCTTCCGCCGGGCTTTCTGCCCCGGTGGTGCTTTCCGTGCCGGCCAGGGCTTCGGCATCGCCTTCCTCTTCGCTCGAAGGGGGTTCGATCCCCGTGGTGTCGGCCTGGTTTTCGAGGCCTTCCTCAACCGCCTCGGGCTCCTCGGGCGCGTGCATGACCTCTTCGTACTCGGGGATCACGATGCCCCGCTTGAGCATGATCCGGTAGATGGCCTTGGAGCGCGCCAGCACGTAGCGCTTCGAGCCCGTGGGGTTGTAGCGGATGGGGTTGGGCAGAACGCTCGCGAGGCGGGCCGCCTCCGGGGCCGTCAGGGCGGAGGCGTTCTTCCCGTAGTAGTGCCTCGAGGCGGCCTGGATGCCGAAGATTCCGTCGCCCCACTCGGCCGCGTTTACGTAGAGCTCCACGATCCGCTTCTTGGAGAGGTTTTTCTCCAGGCGCCAGGTGTAGATGGCCTCCTTGATCTTCCTCAGAGGGGTCTTCGACGGGGAGAGGAAGAGGTTCTTTGCGAGCTGCTGGGATATGGTGGACCCCCCGGCGGAGAATTTCCGCTTCTTGAGATCCTCCTCGAAGGCCCTCTGGAGGGCTTTGAAGTCGAACCCTTCGTGCCGGTAGAACTTGTCGTCCTCCGCGATGATGATCGCCTTGATGAGGTAGGGGGAGACCTTCTTCAGGGGCACCCATGTGTGGACGATCTTTTTGTCTCGCCCCTCCTTCTCCCACTGCCTCTCGCGATACCTCATGAAGGCCGTCTTCTCGAAATGCTCCTTCCTGAGCGACTGCACGTCGGGATACACGAAGCACAGCGCGATGTCCCCGAGAACGAAGGCCATGGACGCCAGGAGAGCGTAGAGCAGCAGTTTCTTCAGCATTGTCAAGGATGCCCCAGTGCAGGATCGATAAGCCTGGGGCATGTCATAGAATATTTTTCGGAAAAGATCAAATGCGCTCAGGGGCACCCCACCGGCCGGACCCGGGGCGGGGAAACCTGCAGGATGCGGGGGAAGAAGCGGGAGCGAAAAGACCTACATCATAGGGTCATGGGGTTGAAGGGGCTGACTGCTGCACCAGGCGCATGGCCAGCCTCTTCGGGATACGCTGCCGTGCCATCGGCGGGAGTCGGGAAGCTCTTCTTCATCTCGGGTCGTGCACCTTCCATCCCTAGAAGCGGCGTCCTCCGCCCGGCCTGCCCCCTCCGCCCGGTCTTCCTCCTCCGGGCCTGCCTCCCCCCCGGGGGCCTTCCGTGCGGGGGCGGGCCTCGTTGACGGTCAGCGGCCTGCCCTTCATCTCCTTGCCGTTCAATTCCTGGATGGCTGACTGGGCTTCCTCCCTGTTGGCCATCTCAACGAAACCGAACCCTTTCGATTCGCCGCTGAACTTGTCCTTGATCACGTGGACCGAGGTGGTGGGCCCGAAGGCCTCGAAGGCGTTCCGTAAGTCGTCCTCGGTGACGTCCCGGGATAAGTTGCCAATGTAAATGTTCATCCTTACTCCTTTCCTGGTTTATAAGAGCGTGTGCCCTCATGCGCCGTGGTCATGTCTCGAACATGGCTGGAATGCAGATGCCCGACTGAGGTGACAACCTCCTTTTCACATCAGGTACCCCCGCCTCATCCTGCCCAGGGAGTACCGAATGAATAGTATTTTTATTAATGCGCACTCACAAAAAAACAATGGGATCGCGAGCCGGGGCGTGCACCGTCAACCCCGGCTGCGCAAGGGTTTGAAGGGTGCCCTTCCAATTGAGATGCCGGCCAGCCGGGCTATTATAATCGTTGAAAAAGGATTTGAGAAACCGGGCCGCCCGTGTGCGGCGCCCGGTCACCTCGGTATGGGGCCCAGGAGGTTCGGGAGATGGCAGATATCGTCCTGATCTTCCCTCATGTCCAGCGGGATGTGAGGGCCGCCATGCTGTTCCACCCCCTGGGCATCGCCCAGCTGAGCTCGGTCCTGAAGCTGGAGAGCATGGACCCCGCCATCCTGGACCTCACCTTTGACGGACCTGACGGGGCACTGGCCTGGATACGCTCCCACAGGCCCGGGATCGTCGGCATCTACGTCATGCTCACCATGATCGACCAGGCCCTCGACCTCGCACGGCGGATCAGGGAGCTCTCCCCGGACACCCTGCTCCTGTGCGGCGGCCCCATGCCCACCGTGAGGCCGGCCCAGTTCTCGGGCCTTTTCGACGTGGTGTTCAGGGGCGAAGCCGTGCATTCCCTCCCCCGGTTCTGCAGGGATTATCTCACGGACGGCGACAGAGGGAGGATGTATGTCCGTTACGGGAGCTACCCCGGCTTCTACGCCGAGGAGCCCGCAACAGGGAACCTGTTCCAGACCCCCATGAGGTCCCTTTCCAAGGCGCAGCTCGACAGGTTGCCCATCCCTGACCGGAGCGCGTTTGCCCATGCCCGCTACCAGGAGTCCTGGAGGTTACGGGAAGGGTACTGCCCGGCAGGGATCATGACCACCTACGGGTGTCCCTTTGGCTGCGATTTCTGCTCCAAGCCGGTGTTCGGTTCCTACTTCCGCAGGAGGGACATCGGGCGGGTCATGGAGGAGGTCGAGGACATCAGGTCTTACGGGTATGACGGCCTCTGGATCGCGGACGACTGCTTCACCCTCGACCCTCGCCATGTGCGGGAATTCTGCACGGCCATGATCAAGGGGCGCTTCGACATGAGATGGACCTGCCTCTCCCGGACGGGCGGCCTGTCCCAAGGCGAGGTCGATCTCATGAGGCAGGCCGGGTGCAGCAAGGTCTTCTTCGGCCTGGAGTCGGGCAGCAACCGCGTGCTCAGGCTCATGAACAAGAACGCCACCGTCGAGGACGCTGAACGCGCCATCGGGCTCATCACGGCCTCGGGCATCGAGGCCGCGGGCTTCTTCATGGTGGGCTACCCGGGCGAGACCGTGGAGACGGTCGAAGAGACCTTTGCCTGGGCGTTGACGCTGCCCTTGAGCGAGATCTCGTTCACCATTCCGTTCCCTTTGCCCGGCACGAAGCTCTACGGGAAGGTCGCCGGCGTGCAGGACCGCGCTGACTGGAGGTATGAAAACGAAAACAGGATGATCTACGCTTCCGAGTTCGACGAGGATTACCTGAACAGGCGCATCGAGGAGACCTGTGCCCTTTTCCGGTCGAGACACGCCCGGACCGCCCGGTGACAAGGGTCTCTCCGGGAGGAAGGTGCTCCCCGTAGGGCCCGGGCTCTGCCTGGTCCACGATCCGTGCGTTCACCAGGGCAAGACCGGGGGCATGGACAAGGGGCTCTTCCTTGCCGTCCGGGGGAGGCTGTGCGCGGGCGAATCCGCAGGCTTCGGCCTGCCCGTGCTCAAGGCCCGCGGCCGGACGGTCTTCCCTGCCCTGAAGTCCGTAAGGTCGCTGGAGGGGAATGTCCTGGTCAAGACCTTCAGCTTGGAGAGGGCCCTTGCGTGGCACCTGGGGAAGCAGAAGATGTCTGCCCTGTTCACAGGGGCCATGGAGCTGTTCACCGGCCTGTACATGGCCCTGCCCGCATTCCAGCGCGGGTTTATCCGCCTGCGCAGCGCCGCCTTCATCCTGACAAGGGCTTCCAGTTCCATGGAGACCATAGGCTCCAGGGGTACCTGCATCGTCACCTGCGAGACATCCCTGGAGGGGCTTGCGGTCCGGGTGGACGCTGCCGGCTTGGAAGGTCAGGGGACGGTGATCCTTCTGAACGAGGTGGAGGGAAATGCCTTCACCATCCTTAAGGAGGGGTCCTCCCTGCTCAGGGAGGGAGAGATCCCGGCCTGGCGGCGTGCTTCGTTCGGGAGCCGCCTCGAAAGCCCCGCCCTGGGGGTGGGGTTCTCCCTGGCACCGGGAATCCCCTCCGGCGGATCTGACTTCAGGCTCTTCTGCGGCCGCGAGGTTGGGTACCTGCTCGACTGGGCCGGCTTTGCCCTGACCTGCAGGGTGCCGGTCTTTTCCTACCAAGTCCTGTTTGCCGGAGAGGGCCTGGGCTGCACGAGACCGTGAGAGCCGCTGTCCATCGGGAAATCCGGGGGAGTGGTGAGTGAAGGAGGGGGAGCGGGAATACGATCGTCGGGAAACCGTTCTCCTCGTGACCTGTCCTCAAGAGCCGGTCCTCTCCCGGGCGCTGCCGCGGCCCCCAGCATGGGGGGACGGCAGCATCGGCGTCCTGAAGGCTCGAGGCTCAGGTCTTGACAATGAGGACCTCGGATTTCGCCCTTTCCGAGACCCGGTCGGCAACGTTCCCCATGAGGTGGCCTATGAGGCCGTCTTTTCCCCGGGAAGCGATGACGATGAGATCGACGTTTTTGTCATCCTCCTCCTTGAGGATCACGTCATAGGGAACGCCCCGCTTGATGTCGTAGTTGATCTCGACCGCGCGGCGGGGGGCCACCTTGGCCACCTCTTCCTGCATCATTTCCCTGGATTTGTTCTCACTTTCCCTCTCCAGCTGATCGACTGTCTCCTGCGGCAGGCAGTAGTCCACGACGCACTGCTGGATGTTCTGGTCGATCACATGGAGGAGATAGATCTGAGAGTTGTACCGTTCGGCTATGTCCAGCGCCTCCCTCAACGCCTTGTCTGAGTGCTCGGAAAAATCGGTGGGGACGAGGATCTTTTTTGGCTCGAACATTGTTTTTCCCTCCTTTCTGGAGAATGTTCAGTGCTGGACCTTATAGTAGGTCCCGGGACCGGTAATTCAATGGCATAACATGCTGAAACGCGATGCAATGCCTGCAAGGGGCAGGCCGCCCCTCCTCCGCTCTCCAGGCCGGCTTCAGCCGCGTGCGGGGCGAGCTCGCGTGCGGTATTGATTCCAATGGTCCGGCACATACCTATCTATCTAGATGGCCTGCAAGGCCCGTTGAATAAAGACGATTAAGGTTGGGGACAGATGGATGCCCGGAGAGTTCAAGCGTTAGGGAAAAAGCTCGAGACATGGATACGGAACGCAAACCACAAGATCATGGACGACCTGCCTCTGGAGCGCTATGGAGAGCTCGTGCGGAAGTATCCCTTCACCTCCAGCTACAAGTACGTCAGCGCCGAGGTGAGGAGGTTCTGCGACGCCATCCTCATGAGCAGCAACGGCCACGTCCTCGAGCTCTACAACAAGTGGCTCCTGGTATGGCTCATCGAGAAAGCCGTTTCGGGCGGGCTGGCCGGGCTCAACGTTCCCGGGGAGATAAAAACGCTGTACTGCATGAACTTCGAGAGGATCATGCGGGAGATCGAGTTCAGCGAGAACGAGCCCGGGTTCTACATGCACTATGAAGACCGGTTTCTCAGAGAGCTCGGCGTCTGCAGCCTGCGGGTCATTCCCGCAGGGGCCCAGAAGATCAGCCTCTCCCCGCTGCCCATGGTCTTTCTGTTCAGGGAGGGGGTGTCCCAGTTCATCAGCGGCATGTCCTTTCTCCTCTTCGATCTCAAGGGTTTCAAGCGGTTCTACAGCATGCACACGGATTCCCACGACCCGTACCTCATCTCCGAGTTCAATGCGGACGGATGGCGCCGCTACCTCGTGAGGACCGCCGAGCTCCTGAAGCTGAACCCCACGGTGAGCGGGATGTTCGGGAGGAGCTGGTTCATCGATCCCCAACTGGAAAAGATCAGCCCCAAGGTCTGCTACGTGAGGAGGCTCGTGTTCGAGAGCGGCGGCAGGATCTTCTACGCGGGCCCGGCCGTGGACGGGATCCAGGACGCGGTCTACAAGTCGCCCACCAGGAAAAAGCTCTATGACGACGGGAAATACATCCCCCGGGAGTACATCGGCATCTGGCCCAGGAAGAAGCTCATCGGCTGGGCTGAGGGGCAGAAGGCCCTGAGCGGGTAGCGGCAGCCTGAGCCGCCGTTCCCCTGCCGGGATTCAGCCCCTGCCGGCGCCCCTGGTCTTGTCCTCCCGGTCCCCGGTTTCTTCCCAGCCGCGTGCGGCCTCGGCAGTCCTTTCCTTCCCGAGCCTCTCCTTCCATTCATCGAAGAGGTCGTAGGCCGCGGGGACGACCCCCAGGGTCAGGAAGAGGGAGGTGAGCAGCCCGCCGATCACCGTGATGCCCATGGGCGCGCGGATGTCGGAGCCTTCGCCTATGCCCAGGGCCACCGGGAGCATGCCGAGCACCATGGCGAAGGTGGTCATGAGGATGGGCCTCAGCCGCACCGGCCCCGCCTGCATGAGGGCGTCCCGCCGGGACATGCCCCGGGCCCTGAGCGTGTTCGTATAGTCCACCAGGAGGATGGAGTTCTTCTTCACCAGACCCATGAGGAGGATGATGCCGATGAAGCTCACGATGGAGATGGACTGCCCGGTGAGGAGCAGCGCTCCGAAGGCGCCGATGAAGGACAGCGGCATGGCCAGGAGCACGGTGACCGGGTGCAGGAAGCTCTCGAACTGGCCCGCCAGGACCATGTAGGCCAGCAGGATGCCCAGGAGGATGGCGAACATGAGGTACCTGAACGACTTGCCCATCTCCTCGGCCTCGCCCAGGTAAACGCCTTTATAGCCCTTGGGCAGTATCTTCGCCGAGACGGCGTCGAGGTCATCCATGGCGGAACCCAGGGTCTTGTCTTCGAGGTTGGCAAAGATCCACAGGGCGCGCTGGCGGTCCTTGCGGGTGATGCTGCTCGCCCCGCCCGCCTCCACGATGCTCAGCACGTTGCTCAGCTCCACGAGCTTGCCGTCCACCGCCCTGACGTAGAGCCTGCCGATGTCGGCCGGGGTCATCCGGTGCTCTGGGTTGAGCCTCACCCGGACATCGTAGCGCCTGCCCTTTGCCTCGTCCTTGAACTTCGTCACGTCCACCTCGCCCGAGATGAGGAGGTTCACTGCCTCGGCAATGGAAGCGGTGCTCACGCCAAGATCGGACGCCTTGTCCCGGTCGATGTACACGCTCAGCTCGGGCTTGCCCGCCTCCAGGGACGTATCCACGTCCACGATGCCCGGGACCTTCGCATATTCCCTGGCGATCTGCCCGGCATATCTCCTCAGGTCCTCGATGGGCCCCCCGGTGATGACGTATTCCACCGGGAGGTTCCTCAGGCCTCCTCCCAGCATGGACATCTCCTCGATGGTGACCTTCAGCCCCGGGATCTTCTTCAGTTTCTGTCTCAGCGCGGCCATGATTTCGTGCTGGGTCTCTCTACGCTCGGCCCGGGGCGAAAGCCTTGTGAACATGACCGCCTTGTTGATCTGTCCCATGAGGCCCGAGCCCGAACCCTGGGCAAAGAAGAGGCCCTTGACCTCGGGCCGCGCCTTCACGACCGCCTCTGCCCGGGAGAAGAGCCCGGCGGCCTTGCCCAGGGAGTAATCGACCGGCGCCTCCATCCGGACGATGAACTGGCCCTGGTCTTCCTCAGGCCTGAACTCCTTGCCGATGAACCTGACCATGAGCAGGCTGACCACGAAGATGGCCAGGGCGCCCGCAAGCACCTCCCTGCGGTGGTCCAGGCAGTACTCGAGGATGGGGCGGTAGGCCTTCTCGACCCGGTCGTAGCCCTGTTCCAGGGCAGCGGTGAGCTTCGGGGGGATGAGCCCTTTCCCGTCTTTCCGTCGGGCTTCTTCGCCTTTGGGGCGGAGGAAGAGGGAGGAGAGCATGGGGGTGAGCGTGAGGGAGACGAGCAGGGAGACGAGCACGGAGAAGACAACGGTGAGCGCGAACTGCATGAAGAACCTGCCGATGATGCCCTTCATGAAGGCCGCGGGCAGGAAGATCACCACGATGGCGAGCGTGGTGGCCGTGACCGCCAGGCCGATCTCCGAGGTGGCGAAGGAGGCGGCGTCCCGGGGAGACATGCCCTCCTCGATGTGGCGGTGGATGTTCTCGATGACGATGATGGCGTCGTCGATGAGGATGCCCACCGAGAGCGTGAGCGCCAGCATGGTGAGGTTGTTGAAGGTAAACCCGAAGGCCCGCATGAGGGCGAAGGTGGAGATGATGGACACGGGCAGGGCCACGGCGGAGATCAGCGTGGTGCGCACGTTCCTCAGGAAGACGAAGACCGCGATCACGGCCAGGATGGAGCCCAGGATGAGGTGCTCCTGCACCTGGTACATGGAGTTTTTGATGAAGGTGGACTGGTCGAAGGCCACGGAGAGGTTCATGCCGGCCGGCAGGGTTTCCCTGATGCGCTCCACCTCGGCCCTGACCCTGTCGGCCACCTGGACCGTGTTGGAGCCGGTCTGCTTCTGGATGCCGATGCCGATGCAGGACACGCCGTTGTAGCGCGTATACGAGCGCCGCTCCTCCATGCCGTCCTCGGCCCTCCCGATGTCCCTGATGCGCACGGGCGCGCCCTGGTGGGACGCGACGATGAGGTTGCTGAAGGAGTCGATGTTCCTCAGCGAGCCTTTGAACTTGATGGAGTATTCCTTGGTCCTGCCCTCGATGCGGCCTCCGGGCAGCTCGACGTTCTCCCGGCCCAGGGCCATGGCGATGTCGCTGGGCGCGACCCCGTAAGCCCTGAGCTTGTCCGCGTCTACCCAGATCCTGATCTGCCTCTTCTGCACCCCTGCCATGACGAGGGAGCCCACGCCCTCGATCCTCTGGAGCTGGCCCTTGAGGACCTCGTCCGCGTAGGTGGAAAGCTCGATCTGGGGCCTGCTGCCGGTCATGTAGACCCACATGACCGGGTTGGTGTCCGGGTTGACCTTCTGGATCACCGGCTCGGTGATGTCGTCCGGCAGGAGCGAGCGGACCGCCGAGAGCTGCTCGCGGACGTCCTGAATGGCCAGGTCGATGTCGCGCTCCAGGTTGAACTCCACGAGGATGCTCGAATAGCCCTCGAGGCTCGTGGAGGTGATGGACTTGACCCCGGTGATGGTGTTGACCGCCTCTTCGATCTTGTCCGTGACGTCGATGTCCATCATGTCCGGGCTCGCGCCGATGAGCTGAGTCCGGATGCTCACCATGGGGAAGTCGACGCGGGGGAAGAGGTCCACCCCGATGTCCGGGTAGCTGACCAGTCCCATCACCACCAGCGCGAGGATGAACATGGTGGCAAGGACCGGTCTCCGTATGGAAGTGTCCGATATCCACATAATACTTTATCCTTCTTTCGTGCTTCCGCCGGGACTGCCGGAATCCGGCCCTGCGGGCAAAGGGGGCTACCTTTCCACCGCGATCTCCGCCCCGTCCGTCAGCCCGCTCTGGCCTACGGTGATGATCCGTTCGCCCCCCTTCAGACCCTCCACCACCTCCACCACGTCATCATATTTTCCGCCCAGCCTGAGGGTCCTCTCCCTGGCCTTCGTGCCTTCCTGCACGAAGACCCTGGTCTTTGTCCCCTCGTACAGGATGCAGGTCGCGGGGATGACCACGGCGTCCCTGGGTGGGCCCGTGAAGATCTTCAGCCGGGCGAACAGGCCGGGCTTGAGCTCGAGGGTGTCGTTGGGCACGGTCGCCTCGGCACGAAGGGTCCTGGACCTTTCTTCCAGGCTGGGGCAGATGATGGAGAGCTTTCCGCTGAACTCCCTTCCCGGGAAGGGGTCCACGGAAAAGACGATGTCCTGGCCGAGCTTAAGAGCGCCCACGTCCTTTTCCGTGATGGTGAAGGAGAGCTTGAGCGGGTTGACCTGAACGATCGCCAGCAGCGGCATGCCTGCCCTGATGAGGTCGCCCGTGGTCACGCGCTTCTCCTTGACGACCCCCTCCTTGGGGGCCCTGATGGTGGTCTTGGCGAGCATGTCCGCGGCCAGCGACAGGGATACCCGGGCCCGGTCGAGGTCCTGCTCGGCAACGGTCAGGCGCGTGGACACGTCGTCGAACTGCTGGATGGTCACGAGCTTCTCGTTAAACAGGGCTTTTTTACGCCCGTGCTCGATCCTCAGGTTTGCAAGGTTCGCCTGGGCCTGCTTGAGCTGGGCCCTGGCGTTGGCGACATTGAGCCGGTAGCCGGTGTCGTTGATCCGGGCGAGGACCATGCCCCTGGTGACGCGGGAGCCCTCGTCCACCCTGATGTCCTTCAGGATGCCGTCCACCTCAGAGGAGATGATGACCTCGTCATTGGGATTCAGCGTGCCTATGGCTTCGATGCCGGGCCGGATATTTTTCGTCCCCACCACCTGAACATAGACGGTGCTCGCCTTGGCGACCTCGCCCCCGCCTCTCTTCATGCAGCCCGATGTGCGCCCCACGCCGACCAGGACAAGGGCCGCGACAAGGACACCCCCTGTTATCCTCCACACCCCGTACCTCTTAAGGAGGCTGGGGGATGGTATTCGTCCAGCCATGAACTTATCCCCTTTCTCTATTCTGTTTTTCCCCGGACTTCCTTCATGAAAGTCCCGGTCGCCCGCTCCACCTCCAGGATGGCGAGCTGGTAGGAATACTCCGCCTCGGCGAGCTGCCTCTGGGAAGAGACCAGGAGGTTGTTGGCATCGATGACGTCGATGCTGCTCGCCAGACCCAGGGCGAACTGCCGGGAAACCCCCCGGTAATTGTCCTGGGCGAACTTGAGCTGGTCCGCGAGGAAGTCGATGGTGCCCCTGCGGGTCATCAGGTCGAGGTAGGCCCGCTCCACCTCGAGGCCCACGGTCTTCTTCTCGCTCTCGTACTGCAGGGAGGCCTGCCTCTCCCTCACCTTCGCCTGCTGCACCTCAGCCCTCCGGAGCCCGCCTTCGAAGAAGGGAAAGACGACGGATACCGAGCCGTAGGTGGTTTCCGTGTTCAGGGACGAGGAAGCTGGCTCCTGGTCTGCACGCTGGAAGACGCCTGAGAGGTTGAGGTTCGGCCAGTAGGCGCCCCGGGCGAAGGACACCTGCAGCCGGGCCATCTCTTTCTGGGCCTCCAGGCTCTTCAGGTCGGGTCGCTGGGCAAAGGCAGTGGACTTGAGCTCTTCGAGGGAAGGCGCCGGCGCCTCGCGCCTGGGGGCCTCGGCGAGGGTGAACGGGGGCGTGATCCCCACGAGCCTTGCCAGGGTCGCATCCGCCAGGGACAGGGAGTTCCGGGCCTTCACCATGTTCGACTTGGCGCTGGAGAGCTCACTGTCCGCGCGCAGCAGCACGGTTTCGGTTATCTCCCCTACGTTCAGCCGGGCCCGGGCCGCTTCCCGGTACTTCGTGACCCGCTCCAGGTTCGATTCCGCGATGTCGAGGACCTTTTTCGCCATGAGCACGTTGTAATAGGCCTGCGCCACCTCCAGGAGGTAGGTCTCCTGGATCGAGGCAAGGTCGTACCTGCTCCTCCTGATGTCGTTGCTGCCGATCCTGACCGCGGTGATCTCCCGCAGCGACAGGGAGAGATTCTGGTCCGCCCTCAGGCCCCAGGAATGGGCGCGGTCGGGCTGCACGAGGACCTCGTCGGAAAAATCCAGGAACTGCCAGGTGTTGTATCTCTCCTCATCGAATTTCTGGTAGCTGGCGAACGCGGAGAGCCGGGGCAGCAGGGCCGAGATGGCCCTCCTCCTGTCCTGGACCGAGTAGGCGATGTTCTCGTCCGCTATCCTGATGGTCTCCGCCCGTTCGAGCGCTATCCGGTAGAGGTCGCGCAGCGAGTACTCCTCAGCCCTTGCAGGCCCGGGCATGGAGCAGTGGCAGAACAGGAAGAGCATGATACATACTATAAGAGCTTTCATTTCTTGATCCTCTCATCCAAATGAAATTCACGACAAACAGTCCCCTCCCGGTAGGCGGCCCGGCCCCTTTCACGCCGCACGGTCCTTCCCGGGATCGTGGACAGGGACCAGTCCCGTCCGGAGCCGTTCCATTATCTCCTCCAGCCTGCCCCCGCTTGCCAGGGTTTTCGGGAGGACGAAGATCAGGGACGAATTGTCGCCCGAAGAGACGACGCCCATGAAGAAGGGCAGGTCCATCGGGCACGGCGGGAGCCCCCAGAAGTAGTCTGCCGTGAACCCCCCCCCCTGGAACAGTTCCAGCGGGATGACCCCCATGTTGGAGATGATGCCCGAATTGCGGTAGCGTCCGGTTACGTGCTTCAGGGCGGCCTCATCCCGGATGATGCGCCGCAGGTACCATATGGGGAGGTAGCGGATGAGCTGGTCCCCCCAGTACTGCATGCCGTCTTTGCGTTCCTGGAGCTGCCAGGCAATGCTCTGCGCCGCATCGGAAGCGCTCGTGCCGGGCTCCATTTCGAGGTAGACGAGGTTGGAGAGGTTGCCCGTGGAGCGCAGGCCCGGGATCCTCGGCCTCAAGTCCACCGGGATGCCGAAGCGCACCTTGCCCTCTCCATAGCTCCAGGCGGATTGCGCCATGATCACGGCCACCTGACCGATGAGGTTTTTACGCCTGCCTGCAAAGCGCATGTGTCTCCACACCACCCCCTGCTCGCTCCCCTGGGGCATCCCCGTGGGGGCGATGAACTCGTGGGGCGGCGGGGTCCTCCACCCCTTCTGGAACCTTCTGGCGACCTGGAACTCGGTGAGCTTCGATGCGGTGCCAAGGGGCTGCTCCCCCCGCAGGGCGCGAAAGATGTCCTCGGCCCAGGTGATGATCCCCCGGCCGTCCATGACGCAGTGATGAGCCCGGAAGACGGCACGCAGGGGCGTCCCCTGCATGAGCACCACCTCGCATGTGGGGCCGGTCCGGGGGTTGAAATACTCGGTCATGCATGCCGGGGCGCCGTCCGGTCCCGTGCCGTCCCAGGCGGAGGCATCGACCACCCTCACAGGCGGCGTGATGCCCGAATCGACCCAGCGGGAAAATCTCCAGCTTCCCTTCAGCACGAGGCGGCTTCCGGGGTTGGCTCGGGAACCCGCCTCCACCGCCTCCTTCCATCGGGGCACGTCGAAGGTGCCGCTGCCTTCAAAAAAGAACTGGATGGTAAAATCGGGAAAGATGTCGCTGTAGGCGAGATAGTACCGTTCCGTTGCGCACAGTGGCCGCCAGAAACCCATATCGTTCCTCTCCTTCACGTAAAGTCTCTCCGCACCGACGTACGGTGCTCGAGCATACCATTTGTCATGGTTGTGGGCATAACCCGGGCATTCTGAGAATGAACCTGGAGCGGACGATGTCCTTCCCTGAGCGCTTGGGCTCGGTTGACGACCTCCCTCATGCCAGTGCAGCGCTCGTGCGAGCGCGCAAAACAAGACCATTCTCAATGATGCTTAATATTAATAAAGTAATTTGTGAATGTATAAAAACAAGTACTGTTTGCCGGGCAATGTCCCTGAAAAGAAAAAAAGCAAATCCCATGTATTGAGGTGAAGTCTCTCCACCCTATTATCATTGTTCATTGGATAAATCCCCATACCCCTGATCGGAAGCCCATCTGCAAGGGGGTGGACTGTGCAGGGAGGCTTGAGCGCACGCAGCTCACCTTCAACGGGGAAATACACTGGGAGGATATTGCTGATCATGGTGGGACTGTTCTTGTTGTCTCGGCCTTTTTCCATCCGTTTCGGAAACCTTCATCCGGGCCTCAGCGTGGAGTGACTTCGCGGTCGTATCCTCAAGGGACATGGCGGGATGAAGTGCCGGGATGAGATGAATGCCGTACATGGGCCGGGTGATGACCGCGGATGCCCGGGCGCGCAGGGCGACGTTCCCCCGCGCAGAAGGACCCCTCTCTGGAAGCGGGCTCTCCCTTTCGCCACTGCGGGAGCCATCATCACCTACCTGTTCGTGCACATCGACATGCACAGGTTCCTGGCAGCACTGCTCGGGGCGGACATCTCCCTCTATCTCCCCTGGCTGGTCGCCTTCATCGTGATCACCTTTCTCCTGGATACGCAGAACCTGGCCCTCGTGCTCAAGGAATTCCGGCACCCCATCGCTTTCAGGTCTGCCCTGGGGATCCGCGGAGGGACCTACCTCCTGATGACCATCGACCACACCCTGGGCCTTGGTGCGCTTGCCTACTACCTGAAGCACGAGCTGGCCATCCCTGTCATGCGCTCAACAGGGGTCATGCTCTTCTTCAACACCATCACACAGCTCACGCTGACCATCATGGCAACGATCGGCCTGATCCTCGTCCCCCCCTCCTCCCTGCCGCTCAGATATTTCTTCATCCTGTGCATTGGGTTTCTGGGGTCTGTGCTCATCTTCGTCGCCGCCATGAAGAAGCTGCCCTCACGAGGATGCGGGAGCAGGATCAGGGACCTGAACCTGCTCAAGGTATTCCACGAGGCCTCGTGGAGGAGCTACTGCTCCCTGATCCTCTGGCGTGGTGTATACTATCTGGTCTTCATAGGCTTTTTCTATATCGCCCTCAGGGCCTTCCACATGCATGTCCCCCTGTCCATCCTGACCGCGTATGTGCCCATCATCCTGATGGTCGTCAGCATGCCCATCACGCCCTGCGGGCTGGGTACCGCGCAGGCAGCCATGCTCTATCTCTTCGGTGATTACGGGCCCAGCGGAACCATCATGGCCTTCGGACTGACGTACTCCACATCGATTCTGCTTCTCCGCAGCGTCATCGGCCTGATCTTCGTCAACAGCATAGCCGGGTTCGTTCCCGGAAAGGCTGTTCGATGACGTGGTCTCAAAAAGGTGTGTTTCAGGGGAAAACAGGTACTGTTCACGTGAGAAAAGGAGAAAGAATGGATACAGTGCAGAGATCAACACAAACAGGCAAGTGGCCGAACCGTGAAGGGGAGCGGGGACCGTTCCCCGTGACCGCCAGGGAATATTTCATCCTGAGCCGCAGGGGTATCAACTACTACCTCGTCGATCTCAGGGGGGCTGACCACGAAGAGCTGAGCACCATCATCAGCCAGTGCGAGTACGTTGAAGGGCAGTGCTGGAGACCGCAGGAGAACTTCTCGGACTATCTGAGAAAATGCGATCTCCTGTGCTATGCGGAAAAGGACGGCAGCATCGTGGGCTTCACCGCGGTGACCATGATGTTCAGCGGCAGGACCTGTCTGTACAGCAACGACGAGACCATGGTCCTCAAGCAGGTCCGCAACCAGAAGGTCGCCTTGAGCCTGGTGTCGCTGGCGCTGCAGTGGGCCTTTGTGAAGACCGGCCTCTTCAACGACACCAGGAGCGTCGTGTTCACCTCCATCTCCTCCAACCCGAGGGTCGTGAACTTCTATTTCAAGAACTCCTGGAGCCGGATCTTCTTCGACTGCTCGTTCAAGCCGTCGCTGAGGCTCATCGCCATCAAGAACGAGTACTGCCGGAAGCACAGGATCGAGCTCGTGCATGAAGACTACCCCTTCTGCATGAAGAACCTCTTCCCCGGTTCGAACACCTTCGACAGGGACAACCCCAAGTTCCAGTTCTCGGGCAGTGTGAAGGCAAACATGCCCGAGGAGTTCGACCACATGGACAGGGGCGACGCCTTCGCCTTCATGCTCAAGGTGCCCATGGCGGCCTCCAGGCTCGTGGTCTCCATCCTCATGGCACGCTGTTTCGGCAGGGAATATCTCGCCAGCAGGCTCATCGGCCCCTTCAGGGAGGGAAGGCGGACGCAGGACAAGGTCCGCAGGATGAGGCCGCTCATGCGAAGCCCGGTCAGCCTGGCAGCCTGGCGCACACGTGCGCCCCTGGGGGATGCGCTGTCCAGGGCCTTGGCCCGCACCGGGGCGCGTCACTCCTCAGACAGTGAATGACACAGGTCCGCTTCCCCTGCCTGTGCGGGCATGAAGCACCGGACAGCGCTGTGGGTCCGCCCTTCCCTGAGGATGGGGAAGGCGGGCCCCGGTTTTACAGGGCGCTGATGGATGGGTTCCAGCCTGAGCGCGGGTGCCCCCTGGAACGTGTATTCGTGCTCAGCGGTGACCGTCTGCCGGTCAGGCCTCCCATTCCCGTTGACTGCCTGCGGCATGAGGAGGATGCTCCGGGCGAAGAGCCGGTATGACGAATACAGGTAGGCGGCACGGGGATAGTGGCCATTGGTGGTGAAGTTGCGCCACGTTCTGAACGACAGGAGCCTCATCATTCGGCTGCTCCTTTTGGGGATCCCGGAATAATAGGCCGGCAGGGTATCGCCGTTGTTCTGGTCCAGCGCGGAGAAATCGATGACGCCGCCGAACCGTTCCCGGAACTTGAGGTACCCGTGGCCGTTGTTCCTGCCGGAGAGCTTCTCAAGCTGCCAGCAGGTCAGCCGCATGGCGTACTCGCTCAGGGTGAACTTGCTCGGGTCCAGGGAGAGCCCGTAGCCCCCCTTGTAGAGGAGGTCGTTGACGAGGTCGTCGATCTTCATGAGGATCAGCGCGATGGGGGAGAACCGGGCTTCCCACCAGGACCCGACGAGCCGGACGTAATAGTCCCGCACGTCGACCAGGGACAGGCGGCGGTCTTTCTGCAGGGCGCGCTGGAGGGTGGTCATCCGCTCGTAGATGTGGGTGTGGTTGGTCCCGATGGCAGCGCCCTCGAAGTTGATGATCTTCTTGGTGAAGCTCAGGACTGCTACATCGCCGAAGGTGCCCAGCTGGCGGCCGTTCCTCTGGTAGAAGAGGGTATGGGCGAGGTCTTCGATGACGAGGATGCCGTGCCTCCTGGCAATGGCGCAGATCTTCTCGATCTTGGCCGCGGATCCGTAGGTATGGACCACGTAGACGGCCTTGGTGCGGTCGGTTATGGCCCGGGCGAACCCGTCGGGATCCATGTTGAGCCCGTCGCGCTCGGCATCCACGAGGACCGGGACCACCCCGGATTCCGAGACCGTGAACTTGATGATGGGACAGGTAAAGGCCGGGATGACGATCTCCGCATCACTGTCCCAGCCCATGGCCTTGATGAGCAGATAGAGGCCGTTGCGTGCGTAGCCCGTGAAAATGAAATGCTTCAGGGGGAGAACCCTTTGCAATGCGTGTTCGAGTTTCTTCTTCATCATGCGGTTCCGGATATCCTTTATTGTTCCTTGCGCGCCTAGTCGAACGAAGGCTGCCAGACCGACGGGTCGATGGTGACCGGAAGCTCTTCCGCATTCACGAGCTGCGCGTTCTCGTCCAGGACTACCTCGAGGACCTTGCCCTTTGTCAGGCCCACGCGGCTGGGAGGGGAATCGACGTGGTCATAGATGAAGTTGCCCAGGGAATAGGCGATGCACCCGTTGGCATAGAGCACCGTGGGCTGGGCGACGTGCGAGCCGTGCTCGATGACGAGGTGGGCGCCGCGGTCCATGGCGAAGTGGGCGAACCCGTCCTGGTCGTTGGTGGGGGTCGCCGAATAGTATGTCCCCATGTGCAGGGAGACGACGATGAAGTCGGCTTTGTCCTCGCGGGCTTTCAAGATCCCGGCCTCCATCTCCTTGGCCGTGAGGTAGGCGATGCCGGCTTTGGCGTCCCTGGGGTTGCCCCGGGCGGTGAAGTAGGCGTTGGCCGCCTTCCATGAGGAGCCCAGCTTGTTCGTGAACGCAAGGAAGGCGATCTTCTTTCCCTTGACCGTGCGGTACGCGGGCAGGTAGGCCTCGTCGTAGGTCAGCCCGGCCCCGATGCAGGTCATGCCGGCTGTCCTGAGCCTCGTGATGCAGTCGGCCAGGGCGGTCCGGTTGTAATCGAGTGCGTGATCGTTGGCCAGGGATACGACATCGATGCCTGCACGCAGGAGCCCGTTCATGGCAAGCGGCGAGGCCCGGTTCCTCGGCCTGGAGACGTAGTAGTTCTGGTAGCCCTTGTCCGAGATGACGCTCTCGAGGTTGATGACGGCCACATCGGCCCGGGCGAGGTAGTCCGCGACCTTTTGCCACGGGTAGGTGTAGTCGCCCATGCCCGCTGTCTTGACGATGACATCGACGCTTCCGGCGAGCATGACGTCGCCGGTGAAGACCATGGTGATGCTGTTCGAGCCCGGGGCCGCCGCTCCCGGGGCCGTCACTGCATCGGCCGACCGGGGGGCCGTCGTTACCGGTGACGCGGCAGCGCCTGCCGCAGCCAAAGAGGTCTTTGCCTGATTATCGGTGCCCGAGCCCGTGCGGGAGTACGCGGCATACAGGATCCCTACCGCGATCAGGGCCAGGGCAATCAAGGATAGCCTTCCGAACCATTTCATGTTATTCCTCCTTCACATCAAACCCGCCTCTGGTGAACCAAAGGGGTGCAGTGTTCACGTGCGTTTTCATCCATACGCTCCCGGGATCCGGCCCATGGTCTGATTTTCAACCGTTGGAGAAGATCTCGTCGATCCAGTCCTCCGGGCTTCCCCCTGTGGGTACGGCCGGGAACGTCCAGGGCACGGCGTTGTCGTCGGCCTGGCTGTAGTTCACCAGGCAGTACTCCGCGCAGTAGTTCGAGAACCAGCTCAGGTTTGCCCCGGTCATGAGCTCGGGGTTGTCCCTGAGGTAGGCCAGGTACTGCTCTGTTTTGCCCACGATGAAGTTCTCGAGTGGGATGGTCCACTGCTGGATCTTGGCCAGCTCGCGCTTGTTGATGGTCTTGTCGTCCATCCCGGTCAGGGCGTTGCCGGTGTTCGAGTCGTAGATGAGCTTCTCGTAAGCCTCCCTGCGGTTGAAGGCCCGGTTCAGGATGCAGGTGTCGAACATGTCGTACGGGGTGGTGCCGTCCAGACCGTAGTTGTCTACATAAGCGAGCTCGGACACCTCTCTGGCCGCCGGGAAGAACGGGAGAAAGACCGCACAGGACGGCTCGCCCAGGGCGCACCAGAACACGCACTTGCGCGGGTCGTCGCCGGCCGGCACGCCGTTGACCACCATGCCCAGCCGGGTGGCTGCCCTGCTGATGCAGTAGGTGGTGCTGTAGTTGGTGTCCGAGGTGGATATGTTGTAGGCCTGGCTGCCCACCACGTCCTTCGCCACCTCCTGCATGACCGTATAGTAGTTCATCCGTCCATCTTCGATCAGGTCATCGAGGATCATGGTCGCCCTCCATCGCCGCTCTTCTCCGTAGTTGTAGGCGATGAAGGTGTTGGCGTTGGTCCGGTTCACGTAGCCGATGAAGGCGTCGCCCTGCCCCGGGTCGATGACGTTCCCCAGGTAGTCGACCACGCTCCCGTTGTTCGCATCGAACCGGTAGTACTTCACGGGCGAGCCTTTCTTCCTGGATCCGATGTAGACCTCGTAGAGGGCGGCGCCCCCGTGGGCGTCGATGGCCACGAAGTTGCCGCTGAGGATCTTGCCCGGGTAGACCTGGGGCCAGATCTTGAGCAGGTACTCGAAGTCGGCCAGGGTGACGCACTGGGACAGGGATGCCCGGATGAGCTCCGTGTTGATGTTCAAGGCCTCGTTGAGCTGGTCGAACTCTTCGTAGACCGAGGTGCAGGAGATGACGAACCCGGACTCGTTCAGCCCTCCCGACGGGTTGATGGGCGAGCCGTTGTTCATGAGGGCGAAAGCGTCGAAGTCGAAGACCATGACGTACCCTCCCGCGGCCATGTTCGAGGCTTCGAAGTACTTGATCTGCTGGCGCCAGTTGGCCGAGCAGTCGCGGTTCTTCCAGATGAGCGGCCTGCCGTTGGTGGTCACCCGGCCGGAGACCACGGCAACGTCGCAGGTCCATGCACCTGTGTCGACAACGAGCATGGCCCCGGCGATGCACAGAGCCGTTCCCAGCCATTTAATCCGTGAAATCAGAGAAAGATCCCTCATCATTCTACCTCCTTGAAGAACTGCTTCAAATGTTTCACCCGGACCTGTCTGGCATGGGGAAAGGACGACATGCCCTGAGAGGGCCGGAATAAATCCAGTGATATCTTCGGTCTTTGCCCTGCCTTTTGCTCCCCCGGTCTGCCTCAGCCCTCCTCCCCGGACGGGTGACAGGGCAAGGCGCCCTGCAGCGGACGGGGGTATGGGTTAGTGATAAGGCAAAGGCTCCCTTAAGAAGGGATTTTTTGTGGCGGGCACCTACCTCCTCAACAAGCTCAATTAATGCGCATAATATCAGGGATGATTATATGAGTATCATGATAGGAAGGCAGGAATGTAAATCAAGAGTTTCACGCATGCTGAACGGATATTTTTCGAACCAAGCGGACGGCATGCCGGTTGCGGCCGGTGCAGCCCGGTGCCGGCACGTTTTCGGAAAGCCCGGGGGCATGCTTTCCCCGGGCTTTTCTCAACCCTTTCTCAGCACGATCAGATGATCTCTTCCATGGGCAGGATGAACGCCTTGAGCCCGGCGCGGGGGTGCTTGCTCTTGAGCATGCGTATCATGTCCTTCACCTCGTCCAGGACCGAGTCGTCGTCCAGGGCGATCAGGAGCACGTTGTTTTCCCCCGGCCAGGTGTGGGTGTGGAGCTTGGGCTCGGTTTCGATCCCTTCCCCGCAGACCTTCTCCACCTTGGTGTAGCCCCTGATGCCGGCCTTCTTGAAGGTCGCGATGACGTCGTAATCCGCTGCCTGCGAATAGATCACCAGTACCATCTTCATCATGCCACCTCGTTTTCCCTGTACCCGTGTTCATCCTCGGGAAGGGAGGGTTTCTTTCTGAACCTGCGGCCGAGCCGCTCCTTCCAGTCGTCGAAGAGGTCATAGGCTGCGGGCACCACCGCGAGCGTCAGGAAAAGCGAGGTGAGCAGGCCGCCGATGACCGTGACGCCCATGGGCGAGCGGATGTCGGACCCTTCGCCTATGCCGAAGGCAACGGGGATCATGCCGAACACCATGGCGAAGGTGGTCATGAGGATGGGCCTCAGCCGCACCGGGCCCGCCTGCATGAGGGCGTCCCGCCGGGACATGCCACGTTCCCTGAGCGTGTTCGTGTAGTCCACCAGCAGGATGGAGTTCTTCTTCACCAGCCCCATGAGGAGGATGAAGCCGATGAAGCTCAGGATGCTGATGGTCTTGCCCGTGATGAAGAGCGCGCCGAAGGCGCCGATGAAGGAGAGCGGCATGGCCAGGAGCACGGTGACCGGGTGCAGGAAGCTCTCGAACTGCGACGCCAGGACCATGTAGGCCAGCAGGATGCCCAGGAGGATGGCGAACATGAGGTACTTGAACGATTTGCCCATCTCCTCGGCCTCGCCCACGTACTGGGTGTGGTACCCGGGGGGCAGGGTCCTGGCGGAGATCCCGTCGAGCTCCTGCATGGCCTCGCCCAGGGGCTTGCCCTCGAGGTTGGCGAAGAGCCACAGGGAGCGCTGCCGGTCCTTGCGGGTGATGGAGCTCGGCCCCCCGCCCTCGACGATGCTCACCACGTTCCTGAGCTCCACGAGGCGCCCGTCCATGGCCCTGACGTAGAGCCTTCCGATGTCCTCCGGTTTTCCCCGGTTTTCCGGGTTGAGCCTCACCCGGACGTCGTACCTCCTGCCCTTGTTGTCGTCCTTGAACTTGGTGATGTCCACCTCGCCGGAGATGAGGAGGTTCACCGCCTCGGCGATGGCGGCGGTGCTCACGCCCAGGGTCGCTGCCTTGTCCCGGTCGATGAGCACGCTCAGCTCGGGCTTGCCCGCCTCCAGGGAGGTGTCCACGTCCACGATGCCCGGTATCCTGGCGAACTCGTCGGCGATCTGGCGGGTGTACTTCCTCAGCTCTTCCGTGCTCCCGCCGCTGATGACGTACTGCACCGGGAGGTTCCTGATGCCACCGCCGATGAGGGAAACCTCCTCGATGGTGGTCTTCATTCCCGGGATCGCCCCGAGCTGCTTCCTCAGCTCGGCCATGATCTGGTGCTGGCCCTTTTCCCGCTCGGCGCGGCTCACCAGGCGGGCGAACATGCTGGCCTTGTTGACCTGGCCGACGCCCCCCTGGCCCATGCCCTGGACGAAGAAGATGCTCTTGGCCTCGGGCCGGTCCCTCACGATCGCCTCGGCCTGGGCGAACATCTGAGCGGCCTTGTCGAAGGAATAGTCGATGGGGGCCTCCATCCGGACCACGAACTGGCTCTGGTCCTCCTGGGGCTTGAACTCCTTGCCGATGAACCTGACCATGAACATGCTCAGGACGAAGATGATCAGGGCGCCCAGGAGCACGGCCCCCCGGTGGTCCAGGCTGAACCTCAGGATGGGGCGGTACGCGTTCTCGATCCTTGTATGCAGGCCCTCGAGCGCGTTGCCGATCCTGGTCCCGAGCCCCGACTTCTTCACGCGTCTGGTGTGCTCCTCGTGGGACTGGAGGAAGAGGGAGGAGAGCATGGGGGTGAGTGTGAGCGAGACGAGCAGGGAGACGAGCACGGAGAAGACCACGGTGAGCGCGAACTGCATGAAGAACCTGCCGATGATGCCCTTCATGAAGGCCACCGGCAGGAAGATCACTACGATGGCGAGCGTGGTGGCCATGACCGCCAGGCCGATCTCGGAGGTGGCGAAGGCCGCCGCCTCCCGAGGCGACATGCCCTCCTCGATGTGGCGGTAGATGTTCTCGATGACAATGATGGCGTCGTCGATGAGGATGCCCACCGAGAGGGTGAGCGCCAGCATGGTGAGGTTGTTGAAGGTAAACCCGAAGGCCCGCATGAGGGCGAAGGTGGAGATGATGGACACGGGCAGGGCCACGGCGGAGATCAGCGTGGTGCGCACGTTCCTCAGGAAGACGAAGACCGCGATCACGGCCAGGATGGAGCCCAGGATGAGGTGCTCCTGCACCTGGTACATGGAGTTTTTGATGAAGGTGGACTGGTCGAAGGCCACGGAGAGGTTCATGCCGGCCGGCAGGGTTTCCCTGATGCGCTCCACCTCGGCCCTGACCCTGTCGGCCACCTGGACCGTGTTGGAGCCGGTCTGCTTCTGGATGCCGATGCCGATGCAGGACACGCCGTTGTAGCGCGTATACGAGCGCCGCTCCTCCATGCCGTCCTCGGCCCTCCCGATGTCCCTGATGCGCACGGGCGCGCCGTTCTCGTACGCCACGACGAGGTCGTTGAACTCGGAGAGGTCCTTCAGGGACCCCTTGACCTTGATGGAGTACTCCTTTGTCGCGGTCTCGATGCGCCCCCCGGGCAGCTCCACGTTCTCCTTCATAAGGGCCGCGGCCACGTCGCCCGGGGCGATCCCGTAGGCCCGGAGCTTATCCCCGTCGAGCCAGATCCTGATCTCCCGTTTCTGCAGCCCGCCCAGCACGAGGGCGCCCACCCCCTCGACCCTCTGGAGCTGCTCCTTGAGGACCTCGTCGGCATAGGTGGAAAGCTCCACTCGGGATGTGTTCCCGGTGAGCGTGATCCACATGACCGGGGAGGAGTCGGTGTTGACCTTCCTGATCACGGGCTCGGAGATGTCGTCCGGGAGCTTCGAGCGCACTGCCGCTATCTGTTCGCGGACGTCCTGCACGGCTACGTCGATGTCGCTTTCGAGCTGGAACTCCACGATGATGCTGGAGGCCCCTTCAAGGCTCGTGGACGAGATGGTCTTCACCCCGTTGACCGTGTTGATCGCCTCTTCGATCTTGTCCGTGACATCGATGTCCATGATCTCCGGACTGGCGCCCTTCAGGGTCGTGGTGATGCTCACGATGGGGAAGTCCACCTTGGGGAAGAGGTCCACCCCGATCTCCGGATAGGAGACGAGGCCCAGGACGACCAAGCCGAGGATGAACATGGTGGCGAAGACCGGCCGCTTTATCGACGTATCAGAAATCCACATGCCATTCTATCCTTTCCTCCCTCGAGCCCGAAGCCGCTCAAGGGCTTGACCCCTGCTGTCAGTGCCGGAGAAAGATCGGCCTACTTGACGACGTTGATCTTCACCCCGTTCGTGAGGTTGTTCTGCCCCACCACGATGAGCTTCTCCCCGACCGAGACCCCTTCGGTCACTTCCACGAATTCCCCGTACTTGCCCCCGATCGTGAGGGTGCGCTCCCGGGCGGTGTTCCCCTCCTGGACGAAGGCTTTGACCCTGGTGCCCTCGTAGAGGATGGAAGTGGCGGGGACGACCACCGCCTCTTTTAAGGAGCCGGTGTAGATCTTCACCCGGGCGAAGAAGCCGGGTTTGAGCTCAAAGGCTGCGTTCCCCACCACGGCTTCCGCCTGGAGCGACCTGGTGCGCTCGTCCAGGCTGGGGTTGATGGCGCTCACGCGTCCGGAGAATTGGCGTCCCGGGAAGGGGTCGACCGTGAAGGTCACCTCCTGGCCCGTCTTCAGCGAGGCCACGTCTTTTTCGGGGATGGTGAAGGTGAGCTTCAGGGGATCGACCTGCACGATGGCCATGAGCGGGCTGCTCGTCCTGACGAAGTCGCCCGCCGAGGCCTTCTTTTCCTTCACGACCCCCACCATGGGGCTGGTGACGACGGTCTTGCGCAGCCTCTCCTGCGCGAGGGAGAGAGCCGCCCTGGCCCTGTTCAGGTCATGGGTCGCCACGGTCTTGCGGGTGGACACGTCGTCGAACTGCTGCTGGGTCACGAGCTCTTCCTTGAGCAGGGCCTCCTTCCTCCCGAACTCGACCGTCACGTTCTTCAGCGCCGCTTCCGCCTGCCTGAGGGCCGCCTCGGCGGTGTCCACGGCCAGGCGGTAGTCCGTCTCGTCCACCCTCGCCAGGACCATCCCCCTGGTGACCGGAGTGCCCTCGTCCACCAGGACCTCCCTGAGGATGCCGTCGACCTCCGAGGAAACGGTGACCTGCTCGTTGGCGCCGAGGTTCCCGATGGTCTCGATGTACGGCCGGACAGACCTCTTTTCCACGGTCCATACCTTCACGTTGCTGATCTTCTCTGTTTTGAGCCCTTCCTCCTTCTTTCCGCAGGCGCTCAGCAGAAGGACCGCCGCTGCCAGAAGGATGATGCCCGTACCTGCCCGGAGCCCGCTCCATGCGGGGCTGCCCTCACGGGGTTTCATGTGCCCAGCCATACTTTCCCCTTTCCTCATTCGAGTCCCTTCTCCTTGCCCTCGATCCTTTTCATGAACGTTCCCATTGCGTGCTCCAAAGACAGGATGGCGAGCTGGTACGAGTACATGGCCGCCGCGAGCTGCCTCTCCGAGGACACCAGGAGGTTGTTCGCGTCGATGACGTCGATGGAGCTCGCGAGCCCAAGCTCGAACTGCCGGGAGACCCCCCGGTAGTTGTCCCGTGCGAAGGTCGTCTGGTCTTCGAGAAACTTGAGCTGCCCCTTTCGGGTGGTGACGGCCAGGTAGGCGCTCTCCACCTCCAGGGCCACGCTCTTCTTCAGGTCTTCGTACTGGAGCTTCGCCTGCCTCTCCCTGGTCTTCGCCTGCTGCACCTCCGCCACCCGCAGGCCCCCCTCGAAGAAGGGGAACTGGAGGGAGAGGGCGCCATAGGTGCTCTGGTCGTTGAAGGTGATCGTCTCGGGGTCCTGGTCGTTGTTCTGGTACACCGCCGCCATGTTGAGGTTGGGCCAGTAGGAGCCCTTTGCCCAGGTGACCTCCTGCCCGGCGATGGTCACCATCGCTGAGGCGCTCTTGAGGTCGGGCCGCTCATCCCAGGCGATGCGCCTGAGGTCGTCCAGGGGGGCGGTCCCCGCTTCGTGGAAAGGGGCTTCCTTCAGGGAGAAGTCCCCTTCGATGCCCACTGCCCGCGCCAGGGAGTACCGGGCCAGGGACAGGGCGTTCTGAGCCCTCACGAGGTCAGACCTGGCGCCGGAGAGCTCGCTCTCGGCCCTCAGGAGCACGGTTTTCGTGACTTCGCCCTGCTGCTTGCGGGCGAGTGCGGCGTCGCGGTATTTCGTGACCCTCTCCAGGTTCGAGTTCGCGATGTCGAGGTCTTTGCTCGCCATGAGCGCCTGGTAGTAGGCCTCCGCCACCTGGAGGAGATAGGCCTCCCTCGCGGCGGCCAGGTCGTAGTCGGCCTTCCTGACGAAGTTGCCGGCCTCGCTCACGGCGGTGAGCTCCCGCAGCGACAAGGACATGGTCTGGTCGGCCCGCACGCCCCAGTTGCCGGCTTTCTTGGGCTGGATGAGCGTGCCCAGGTCGTTGTACCTGTCGTCCGTGTACTGCTGGTGGTTTCCGTAGGCCGTCAGCTTGGGCAGGAGCATGGAGATGGCCCGCTTCCTGTCGAGCTTGTACCAGGTGACGTCCTCGCTGGCGATCTGCACCTTTTCCGAGCGCTGGAGCGCCATACGGTAGAGGTCGTCAAGGGAGTATTCCTCGGCGTTCGCGGCGGTCGGCAGCGAGCAGGAAAGAACGACAAGCAGCCCGATGGTCATTCGTGACAGTCTCATGTCTGTATTGCCTTTCGTCTGGTGTTTTTCCCTTCTCTCTCAAGGTCGGGGCACGCCTCGAGCCCCGCGGGCGGGTCCTTCGACGTTCTTCAGTCCGGTGAAGAAGATGTGGTTCATCTGCTTCATGGCCTCCAGGATGCGGTCGGGCTGGTCATAGAACGTGAAGGTCCGGTCGCAGCCGAACATGGAGGAGATCAGGATGAGCGAGACGAGGTCCAGGTTGTCCATGGGCGGGATCTCCCCCTTCGCGACGCCGTATTCGAGGATGCCCCGGACGAGGTCCAGGTGGGCCTGGAGGTAGAGGTCCTTTTCCGGCTCGAACACGCCCTCCAGCGACCGGAACTCCTGGATGACCTCCTTCGATGCCCGCCTGGCCTTTTCCGCGATGAAGCGGTAGCGGGCCTCTATGAGGGCGTACATCTTGCCTTCGGCCGTGTCCTCGCCGGCAGCCGCCTCTGCCATGATGTCGAGGAGGTGCTCCGTGTACCTCTGGACGATGGCACGGATGATCTCGTTCTTGTCTCTGAAGTAGTAGTACAGCGAGGTCTTGGCCATGCCGGCGCGCCTGGCGATGTCGTCGAGGGTGGTCTTGTGCGCCCCGAGCTCCATGAGGACCTCGGACGCGGCCTCCAGCACTGCCTCCCTCTTCTCCTCTTTGGTCATGCCCAACCCGGATTCAAATTTTGGAACAAAATGTTCTAAATTTCCATGCCAGGATCCGGTGACGAGGTCAAGACAATTTTATCGCTTTCGCCGGGAGTTACCGTGAAGTGAACAGGCCCGAGATGAGGCTGAAGGTCCGGGAATAGATCCTTTCGTCCCTGCTGGCCCGGGGGCCCGCCACGTTGAGCACCTCGACGGCGTGCTCGGCCAGCCAGTCCTCCAGGAGTTTAAGGGCCTGTCCGGGCGAAAGGCTGTCTAGGTCCAGGACGAGCAGCGGCTTTTCGAGCTGCCTGGCGGTGGAGATGGTGTATGCGGTGCCGCCCTCGGCCGGCCCGTGCACCACGACGAGCGTGCCGTCGGAGTGGGAGACGTTCAGTCTCGTGCGCTCCCGGTAGTCTGCGGAGGCCGTCTCGGCCATGTTGGGGTAGCTTTCGGGGACCACCCCGTCCTCGGCGAGCCGTCCCCTCGGGACCCAGCCCCCCGTCTCCACCCCTGCCTGGATGGCTGCGTCGAGGGCGGCCCGGTCCGCGCCGGTCTGCCCGCCCGAGACGATCTTCCGGGGGTATCTCGCCACGGACTCCTCCTGTGGGCCCTCAGCCCATGGTCGTCAGGAGGGAGCGCACGAGGTTCTCCGTGGAGAACTGGCCGTTCGTGAGCTCGGCAAAGAAGTGCTCGCCGCCGAAGAGGCCGTTCACGATGTCGTCGACGCTCGATCCCGCGCGCTCCATGCCCTTCGCCTTCTCCGCAAGGTCCGTGAGGTAGCGCATGCACTCGGTGAGCGCCCTTCTGCCGTCCGGGATGATCTTGCCCACGGACGTGAAGAGCACGAGGCGGTCGCTCGGGACGTCCACGAGCCTGCGCATGGACCAGACGAGCTCGCCCAAGTTTTCCTCCGGCCTGATGTACTTCGGGTTTTCCCGGGCAAAGAGGTCGCCCGTGAAGCACCACCCCCGGGCCGGCTCGAGGAGGCAGATGTGCCCGGCGCAGTGGCCGGGGGTCTCCAGTACCTCGAAGGCGTGTCTTTCCGTGGTCACCACGGCCGAAAGGGGTTTCACGCTGGTGGGGACGGGATAGCCCCAGGCGAACTCCTGGTAGGGATAGAGCTCGTGCCTGTCTGCGATCAGGGGGACGGCGTCGGGGTGGGCGTATGCCTCCACAGGGAACGCGTTCATGATGTCGTGGTTCCCGCCCACATGGTCTTCATGGTAGTGGGTGTTCACGACTTTTTCGAGGTTCTTGCCCGCAAGGAAAGCGGTAAGCTCTCCGGAGGTGTGGCTGCTGCCCGTGTCGACGAGGAGCCCGTCCACCAGGTAGGCCGCCACCCAGTACACCGGCCTGCCCTCGAGCTCCCTGCTCATCCGTATCTGGGTCACCCCCTCGAAACCGGCTGTCTCGATCACGTTTACCGCTACTCCGGCAGGTTGCAGAAGTGCTTGTTCGTGTAGAACTCCACGAGCCGGTCGACCTCGTCCTGGCACTGGCCGCAGCCCGTGCCCGCCTTGGTCCGCTCCTGCACCTCGTAGAAGGTGCGTGCGCCGTCCAGGACCGCGTGCTCGATGTCCTCGTCCGTGACGTTCATGCACTGGCACACCACCCGCGTCTCTTCCTTCTTGATCCTGTCTGTCTGGCCGCTGCGGAGGAAGTAGTCGTTGATGGCCGCCCTCAGCGCCTTGTCGCCGAGCACGGAGCAGTGGATCTTGTGCTCGGGAAGGCCGCCCAGCTCCTTGTTGATCTCCTTGGGGGAGATCTCGTAGGCAACATCGAGCTTCATGCCCTTGACCATCTCGGACATGATGGAGGTGCTCGCAATGGCGCTGGCGCACCCGTAGGTCTTCCACTTGCAGTCGGTGATGATGTCCTTGTCCGGGTCCACCTGTATGACCACGAGCATCTGGTCTCCGCACTTGACGTTGCCCACCTGGCCCTTGCCGTCTTCCTTGTAGGACCCCTCGTCCATGAGGATGTTCTTGGGGTGCATGAAGTGCTCGAGGACCTTGTCCGTGTAGAGCCAGTTCCCTTGGCCGGTCATTGTGCCCTCCTTGTGTACGCGCTGGACATGTCCCTGATCCTCTTGATGACCTTGGGGAGCCTGTCGAGCATGTAGTCGATGTCTTCGTCCGTGTTTTCCCTGCCGAGGCTGATTCTGATGGACCCGTGGGCGCACTCAGCTGGCAGGCCCGTGGCCAGGATCACGTGGGACGGGTCCAGCGAGCCCGAAGCGCAGGCGGAGCCCGTCGAGACGGCGATGCCCTCGAGGTCGAGGTAGAGGATGATGGCCTCGCCCTCGGCGCCCTCGAAGGACACGTTGAGCGTCCCGGGCAGGCTGTCAGTCGGATGGCCCACGAAGTGGATGTCCGGGATCGTCTCGGCGATGCCCTTCCTCAGGCGCTCCTTCATGGCCAGGAGCCTTTTCGCCTCTGCCTCCATCTCCAGCTCGCGCAGCTCGATGGCCTTGCCGAGCCCCACGATCCCCAGGGTGTTCTCGGTGCCCGCGCGCCGGCCCCTTTCCTGGTGCCCTCCCCTGATGAGCGGGCAGAAGGGGGACTTTCTCTTCACGTACACGGCGCCCACGCCCTTCGGCCCGTAGATCTTGTGGGCCGAGAGGGTGAGGAAGTCCACGTCCAGGTCACGCACGTCCACCGGGATCTTGCCCACGGCCTGGACCGCGTCCGTGTGCACGAGGGCGCCCTGCGCGTGAGCCATCCGGGCGATGGCCCGGATGTCCTGGATGGTGCCGATCTCGTTGTTGGCGAGCATCACCGACACCAGGCCTACCTTCTCCGTCAGGAGCTCCTCGAGCCTGTCCATCTGGACCTTGCCGTACGCGTCCACCGGGGCGTAGATCACGTCGAGGCCGTTTTCCCTGAGGCACTTCGAGGCCTCGAGGATGCACGGGTGCTCGATGGTGGTGGTGACGAGGGCCCCGCCGTTCTTGCGGCACGAGGAGCACCCGCCGGGGTGGCAGGTAAGGATGGAGAGCACCGTGTTGTTGCCTTCCGAGCCGCTCCCCACGAACATGATCTCATCGGGGCTCGCACCGATGAACCGTGCGACCCGCTCCCTGGCGGCCTCGATGAGCCCGCGGGAGCCCCGGCCGAAGGAGTGGAGGCTCGAAGGGTTTCCGAAGGATTCCATGGCCTCGATCATGGCCTTCTTCACTTCAGGGTGCAGCGGGGTCGTTGCGTTGTTGTCGTAGTATATCCGTCTCGGTTCCATGTCACCTCCGGTAACCGGCAGCAGTTTTTTTCGTCATTGCTTCCTCATATACGATCTTTATGGGGAATACATAGTGCTTTATGAACCACTTTTCCAGCAGAAATATTGGGGGGCAGGGGGCTGAGCCTGCGGCGCACGGCTCGCGTGGGCAGGCCCGGGAGACTGATGGGCAGGGCCCGGAGCTCCCGCCCCACGTCCGGCAGGCTTGGGGTGCGCCCGCAGGCTGGATTCCGGCCGGCACGGACGGCAGGGGTGTCAGGCCTTCCTCATCTGCAGGGTCAACTGGACGAGACCCTGGATGAGCCTGGTGACGAGCGCCATGGTCTGCTCGTTCACGAGGTTCCCCTCCGGGTCGAACTTCGAGGCCGCTTCCGGCACCATGACCTCGGGCCTGGTCAGCGGGAGCATGTTGATGCCCTGGAGGACCTGCCGCAGGTGGAGCTGCGCCCTGACCGTGCCGAACTGGCCGGTGGAGGCGCCCATGATCGCGGCGGGCTTGCCTGCCCAGGCATTGTCCCCGTAGGGCCTCGTGCCCCAGTCGATGGCGTTCTTGAGCACGCCCGAAAAGGAGTAGTTGTACTCGGGCGTGGCGAAGAGGACCGCGTCCGAGGAGCGGACCAGGGCCTTCAGATGGACCACGCTCTCGGGGGGATCGAGCTCGTGGTCCTGGTTGAAGGGCGGGATGCCGTCGAGCTCGATGATCTCGATGGCCGCCTCGCGGGGGCAGAAGATCCGGGCCGCCCGGAGCAGGGCCCTGTTGTAGGACCCCTGGCGCAGGCTTCCCGCTATCCCCAGGATGTTCACGGGTGTGGGAGTGTCCATGTCTTCCTCCTGGTGACTGAGATGCGGTATCGTTCTACCCGAAGGGCAGGGGGCCTCACTCCTGGGTCAGGGGTGCGAGCTCGATCTGGACGCGCCGGTTCTGCTGGCGCCCCTCCGGGGTGTCGTTGCTTGCGATGGGCTGGGTTTCGCCCATGCCCTGCGCGGCGATGCGGGTGGGGTCGATGCCCTGGCTGATGAGGTACTGGCCCACGCTCTGCGCCCTTCTCTGGGACAGGTTCAGGTTGTACTGGTCGCTGCCGGTGCTGTCGGTGTGGCCGGTGACGTTGACGAGGGTCTTGTTGTACTCCTTGAGCACAAGGGCCACGGAGTTCAGCACGTCGAAGAAGCCGGACTTGATGTCTGCGCTGTCGGTGTCGAAGGTGATGTTGCTGGGCATGTTGAGCATGATCCGGTCGCCCTGGCGGGTCACGCTCACGCCGGTTCCCTGGAGCTTCTGCCGGAGCTGGGCCTCCTGGCGGTCCATGTAGGCGCCGACGCCAGCGCCGGCCAGCGCGCCGATGCCTGCCCCGATGAGCGCCCTCTTGCGGCGCGACTCGCTGTCCCTGCCCGTGGCCGCACCGGCCGCTGCACCTGCGGCGCCGCCGATGACCGAGCCCCAAACCGTCTTCCTCGTCTTGCGCTCGCCGGTGTAGGGGTCCGTGGTGCAGGACTGCAGTGCGAAAATGCCCAGCAAAACGATGGCCAAGAGAGATGAAGCCTTTTTCATGTTCCGTTCCTCCATACGCTTACATCACGTTCATACCAGCCTCGCGTAAGGACGAGGCGTCATGGATCGCTCCTGAAAAGACCCAGCATACTTAAATCTAAAATAATACCCTGATGATCCCTTTCAAGCAGGAGAAAAGACGGGATCAGTAAACGGGGTCGAGCCGGCAGCGCACGGGCAGGGCGAGCCGATGCCATGACGGCCCGCAGCGCATCCGCCCCCTGTTCCGGAGGGGATGGCAGGGAGAGCCGTGCGCCTGTGCCTCATGCTCAAAGGGGCATAAGGGGCAGGGGTCACGCCCTGGTGAGGTGGCGGTACTTGATGCGGTGGGGCTGGTCGGCCAACCTGCCGAGCCGCTTCTTCCGGTCCGCCTCGTAGTCGGAGTAGTTGCCCTCGAACCACACCACGGTGGAGTCGCCCTCGAAGGCCAGGATGTGCGTGGCGATGCGGTCGAGGAACCAGCGGTCGTGGCTGATGACCACGGCGCACCCGCCGAAGTGCTCCAGGGCCTCTTCCAGGGCGCGCATGGTGTTCACGTCGAGGTCGTTGGTGGGCTCGTCCAGGAGGAGCACGTTGGCGCCGTCCTTGAGCATGCAGGCCAGGTGGACGCGGTTGCGCTCGCCGCCCGAGATCAGGCTCACCTTCTTCTGCTGGTCAGTGCCCGAGAAGTTGAACCGGGCCACGTAGGCGCGGGAGTTCACCTCCCGCTTGCCCAGCGTGATGAGGTCGCGGCCGCCGGAAATGATCTCCCAGATGCTCTTTTCGGGGTCGAGGGTGTCGCGCTCCTGGTCCACGTAGGCGAGCTTCACGGTCTCGCCGATGCGGATGGAGCCCGAATCCGGGGTCTCCTGGCCGGTGATCATCCTGAACAGGGTGGTCTTGCCCGCGCCGTTGGGCCCGATGATGCCCACGATGCCGCCCGCGGGCAGGGAGAAGGTCAGGTTCTCGAACAGGATCCTCTCGCCGTAGGCCTTCGAGACGTTCTCGGCCTGGATGACCACGTTGCCCAGGCGGGGTCCGGGCGGGATGAAGATCTCGAGGTCCTTTTCGCCCTTCTCGTAGTCCTGGTTCAGCAGGTTCTCGTAGGCCGTGATGCGAGCCCTGCCCTTGGCGTGGCGGCCCTTGGGCGACATGTGGATCCACTCGAGCTCGCGCTGCAGGGTCTTCTGGCGCTCGGTCTCGGACTTCTCCTCCTGCTTCAGCCGGTTCTGCTTCTGTTCCAGCCAGGAGGAGTAGTTGCCCTTCCAGGGGATGCCGTGGCCCCGGTCGAGCTCCAGGATCCAGCCGGCCACGTTGTCCAGGAAGTACCGGTCATGGGTCACGGCGATGACCGTGCCCTCGTACTGCTGGAGGTGGTGCTCCAGCCAGGCCACGGTCTCGGCGTCGAGGTGGTTGGTGGGCTCGTCCAGGAGCAGGATGTCGGGCTTCTGGAGCAGGAGCCGGCACAGGGCCACCCGCCTCTTCTCGCCTCCGGACAGGACGTGTATGGGGGTGTCCGCCGGCGGGCAGCGCAGGGCGTCCATGGCCATGTCGAGCTTCGACTCGATATCCCAGGCGTCGGCATGATCGATCTTTTCCTGGAGCTCGCCCTGGCGCTCCATGAGGTCGTTCATCTCGTCGTCCGTCATGGGCTCGGCGAATTTCTCGGAAAGCGCGTTGTACTCCTTCACGAGGTCCACGATCTCCTGCAGGCCCTCTTCAACAACCTCCCTGACCGTCTTGCCGGGGTCGAGGGCGGGCTCCTGCTCGAGGAAGCCCAGGGTGTAGCCGGGGGAGAGCACGGCCTTGCCGTCGAACTCCTGGTCGACGCCCGCCATGATGCGCAGAAGGGAGCTCTTGCCCGATCCGTTCAGGCCCAGCACGCCGATCTTGGCGCCGTAGAAGTAGGACAGCGAGATGTCCCTCAGCACAGGCCTGGACTGGTAGGTCTTGCCAACCTTCATCATGGTGTAGATGATCTTTTCTCCGCCGTTGCTCATGAGAAAGCTCCTTTATCTGAATCAGAATCTACCGGGCTTGCACGCAAGGTTCTGAATGATGAGATGTTCCGGGGAAAGAGCCGCCACTGCATTCACAAACCGTTTCAATCGCCCACGCACCCACTGTATAATGATCTTCCGCTCATTTTGAAAGGGGAAAATTCCTGGGCGGACCGCACAAGGGGACGGATTTATTTTTCTGCATGTGCGCCTTCCGCGGAAAAATAAACCTGTCCCCTTTTTTGCTTTTTTACGCGCTAGTTCCTCCCGTAGATGCGCGGCCTCTTGAAGCGGAAGAAGTTGTCCTTCTCCTCCAGCGCGATGGTGTTCGCCTCGTTGCCGAAGTACTGCTGCCTGAGGGCATCGAGCCTTTCCTCGAGCTCAGCCCCCTGGTAGAGCTTCACGGCCTCGTCGCGCTTCTCCATGTACTGGTAGCCCACCTGCCAGCGCCGCTCGTTGTCGGCGTCGCGAGCGGCCATCCGCTCGACCTGCTCCTCCGAGCTGCCCATCTGCCTGCGGATGTCGCTGATGGCCTGCTGGCGCGCCTCGGGGCTCATGGCCTTGAGCTCGTCCTGCACGGAATCGATGCTGAAGAAGACCTTCGAGAGCAGCTCGGGCTGCTCGAGGATGAACGCCTCGGGAGAGTCCTTGTAGGTGGCGCGCAGGGCGCTCTCGTACACCTGGAACTTGTCCTCGATGCTCGTGCCGTCGTTCTCGCTCAGGGCTGCCAGCGTGTCCTGCATCTGGGCCTTCCTCGCCTCGGTGGCCAGCATGTCCCCGGACCAGATCTTGTCCGCGTCGTCGCCGAAGAGCTCTCTCCTCTTTTTCCACAGGGCAGCCGACCGCTCGGACGCCGACAGCCTCATGAGCATGTACTTGTTGTCCCCGAGCCAGCGGTTGTACTCGTCGAGCCTTGCCAGGGTGTCCATGATCTCGTCAGCCCGGTCGGGAAACGCCCGCTTGAGGATCGTGTAGAACACGGACCTGCCGTTTGCCGGACGGGAGCTCATGACGAAGTCCCTGATGCTGATGATGCCCGCCTGGGTGGCCTTCTCGCCGATGGTCTTCCCGTAGTACTTCCGGAACTCATTTACCATGTGATCGATGAAGGGGTCGTTCTCCACGAGGGGGATGCGCTCGTTTCCCGGCAGGCCGCGGCCGGGGGAAGCGACATCGGGGCCGGAGGGGAGGAAGAGATGGGAAAGGGCGATGACGCACACGATCGCCGCCACACCTGCAGCGGCAAGTGAGAGCTTCTTCTTGGTGTCCATGGTCCTGTTATCTCCAACAATGCACGGTCTATCAACAAGTTTTTATCACATGATCACAGGGATGCGTGCCTCGAGGTCATGGAGACGCGCGGGATGGGGACTGAAAGGTCCCGCGGGGGCAGGGGTGCGTGCCCCCGCGTGACCGGGCCGTCTACAGAAGGGGCTGGAGCTTGGCCCAGATCAGGCTTGCACACTTGTACGAGCCCGAATCGTTGGGATGGACGCCGTCAAAGACGATGTCCGAGTTCACGATGTAGGGCCGTGGGTCGATGAACACGCGGTAGTTGGGGGCTGCCGTAGCGTTGGCCACCGCCTGGGCGAGCTTCGTGTCGCCGTAGTCTACGGCCGGGATGAGCCCGGTGGATGCGAAGAGGCCGTTCTTCACCCGGTAGTAGCCCAGGTAGATGATGTTGTCCACGCCGTCGGTGCCCATCCGGTTCAGGAGGTTCACCACGTCGACGTACACGTCGTTGATGAGGTTCTTGCACGAGGAGGAGAGCCCGGATTCCCACCAGTCGACCTTGCAGTTGTAGGGGTCGAACAGGTTGGCCGGGATCAGGATGTCGTTGCCGCCCGCGTCCATGAAGATGGTGTTGATGTACGGATTGTCGGCCTTTGCATCGTCATACTGATCGGAGATGTGGCTGACCATGGAGCCCGACAGGGCGTACCGGCGGAAGGTCTGGCCCGACCAGGCGTGGAGGTAGTCCTGGATCTTGCCCGACAGGGCGAAGATGGAATCCCCCAGGTTCACGACGTCGTTGCGGCTCGCGTTCCTGATCTTCGAGACGCTGATCAGCGAGCAGCCGGTTGCAAAGATGAGTGCACATAACGCCAGGATACAAAGACTCTTCCCTAACTGAATGCCCTTCATTTCAAATCCTCCTCTTTTGTCATTATTTGCTGCGAACATCAGAACCGGTGGTGCCGAGGAGAAAACATCCGGGACATCTTCCCCTCATGGATTCAAATACAAGTGGTAATGGGGTGATGCATTATTTAATTTTGGCAATAAATATTATAAATCCCGCTTTATTGTCAAGGGATCTTCATTCAATATAGGAATATTCTTGATGATCCAAAAGCCGGGGAGATGGGTGGTCTGTGCAGCCTCAGTCAGGCGGAGAGCCTGTATAGGGGCTTGATCACCGCCCCCGACTTGCGCTAGAAAAGATGGTATGACTGCTTCCGGCCAATAGACTCGAAAGGGGATATGGGCGCATGAAGAAACGGCTGAAATTTTTCTTTTATCATTCGGTCCTGCCATACGTGGGGATCTCCCTCGTCAAGGCCCTGTCCTCGACCTACCGGCTCAGGCTCGTCGACCCGCACAACGAGCAGGACACCATTGACCGGGACGGCAGCATCATCTACGCATCATGGCACCAGCGGTTCTTCCCGGGCATCACGTTCTTCTCGTCACGCAGGCCCATCTCCATCCTCATCAGCCAGAGCCTCGACGGAGAGTTCATCTCCCACATCGTGCGCACCCTCGGGTGGCACCCGGTGAGGGGCTCGTCCTCGAAGGGCGGCAGCGAGGGCCTCCAGAAGCTCAAGGAGCTGGGCAGGAAGGGATACAGGATCGGCCACATCGTGGACGGCCCCAAGGGGCCTTTCGGCGTGGTGAAGCCGGGCCTGCTCCGGATAGCCCAGGTCTCGGGCAAGGCCATCGTCCCGACCATCACCTCCGGGGAGAGGAGATGGACCTTCAGGAGCTGGGACCGGTTCATGGTTCCCAAGCCGTTCTCCCGGGTGGTCATCAGGTTCGGCAGCCCCATCTACGTCCCGGCGGAGCTGGACGAGGAGGAGTTCGAGGGGACGCGGCAGCGTATCGAGGAGTGCATGAAGGAGCTCTACGTGGACACCGACCGCATCTGGGACGACCCCGCGAGGGCGGCCGCGATCTTTCAGGGGTAAGACCAAACCCGCCTCCCAGGGGCCGTTGAGTCCTGCCTTCCCTCCCGCCTTTATCGGGGTCGGGGTCGGTATCGGTATCAGGGTCGAAGAAAGTCGGTCCGCTCGATTTTCGTATCGACCCCGACCCCGAATGCATATCCTCCAACTCCCGTGCACAGGACAGCCCCTCCCTTGCGGGGAGGACCCGGATCGCACGGTGGTGCGCTATCTGACCGAACTCGTGATCATACCCATGACGTCGCTGAGGGTGCACTGGGGGCAGGGCAGCTCCACCGGCTCCACGTACTGGCTGGACATGTAGGGTCCGCCCGTGTCGAAGACCATCCGTTTTGGTTTGCCCCTGGCGCTGTCCCAGGGTTTCCATTCAGGGAGGCCGCTCCTGCGGGCATTGGGGTCCCCCGTTCTGGCGAACTGCGCATGGTAGCGCATCATGGCGCTGGAGAGCTTTTCCCTGCCCTTTTTGTTGGCCTCGCCCCAGGCGATGTGGGTGCAGCTCGAAGGCTCGGGGCAGAAGTTCCCGAACACGAAGGCGATGTCGAGGGCGTGCCCGGCCCCGAGCAGGAAGTCGAAGGGCTTTGGCTCCTCGTCCCAGGCGAACTTGTAGGCGTAAACGTCCTTCTGGTGCTTGGCGAGGATGCGCGCCACGCAGTCGACCCCATAGCTCTGGAACACCAACTGACCCGCGGAGGCCATGGTGTCGTACAGGGGGAGCAGGGGCCACAGGAGCGGGTTCAGGACGTCTCCAATGTCGAAGTCCGGGTGGTCGGGGTCGAACTCATCGAGGGCGAGCCACAGGGCCGACGGGTCGGTCATGAGGAAGGGGATGAAGAGCTTGAGCTCCTCGGAGGTGTTCCCGAGCATGATGGGAACGTGGTGGTAGTCGCCGTCCTTCAGGCACGCAAGGGGATTGCGCGGGATGACGCAGCCGTCGATGGACGAGGTGGAGATGGAGGCGCCCCTCTGCATCCTGTCGAGGAGCATGCCGAGCGGGCCACCGTTCTGGGGGCTGTAGAGGTCGTCGATGGACTTGGATTTCAGGTAGTCCCTCAGCCACGCGTTGCCCTTGGCCGCGATGAGGGCCTTCGCCCCGGTCGTGTCCTTCGCGTAGCCGTCCTGCTTGAGGAGCCGGTAGATGGTGAGCTCGGAGATCTTCTGGGCCTCGGCCATGGAAATGCCGGCAGGGGCCCCGCTCATGAGCACCGCCCGGTGGAACAGGCCTTCCGCCAGGGGAGACACCAGCAGGGTGTGGATGTTGAACGCCCCGGCGGACTGGCCGCACACCGTGACGTTCCCCGGGTCGCCCCCGAAGGAGGCTATGTTGTCCTGCACCCACCTCAGGGCCTGGATGATGTCGAGGAGTCCGTAGTTGCCAGAGTCGTCGAGCCTGTCCCCCGTGCACAGGGCCGGGTGGTAGAACCACCCCAGGTAGCCCAGACGGTAGTTCAGCGTCACGAAGACCATGTTCGACTGCGAGGCGAACCTGGCGCCGTTGTAGATGCTCAGGTCAGAGCGGCCGAAGATGTTGGCCCCGCCGTGGATGAAGATGTAGACGGGCAGGTCCGCCCTGGTGGTCCGGGGCCGCCAGACATTGAGGTACAGGCAGTCCTCCGAGCCTACCCTCACCCCCTTGCCGACGTAGCCTCCCATGGTCTCGAACCCTGTCTCGGTGAGGTAATTCCCATACTGGGCGCAGATGGAGCGGAAGCTCCCGCAGCCCAGGACGCCTCCCCACCTGTCAGGCGGCTGGGGGGCCCGCCACCTCAGGCTGCCCACAGGGGGCTTTGCGTAGGGGATCCCCCGCCACGACCAGGTGCAGTACTCGTCCTGTATGCCCTGCACTGCGCCATACAGGGTTTCCCTGACCAGCGGGTCTGAAGGTGTTGAGGCAAAGATTTTTCCCCACGGCGCGGCAACGGCTGACCCGATGACCAGCAGACCCAGCAGAAACGCTGCGAACGAACGATTCTTCCGGAACATTGTGACCTCCTTTGCGATCAAAACGGCACAATGAAATGCCGACAATCAATAATAAGAGTATAAATATAACCTCGCATGGGGAGAAAGCCAGGGAGAGGGCATCTCCCCATAATTCTGTTGCAAATTGCCCGGACGTGGGATAAGGCACTCTGCTGCGCGCACAACGGCAGGGAAGGAACGCTATGAAGCAGCTTGCACAGAACGAGCACATCAGGAACGTGGCCATCATCGCCCACGTCGACCATGGCAAGACCACCCTCGTGGATGCCATGTTCAGGCAGAGCGGGGTGTTCCGGGAGGGCCAGGAGGTAGCGAAAAGGGTCATGGACAAGCTCGACCTCGAGCGGGAGCGGGGCATCACCATCGCTGCCAAGAACTGCTCCGTGAGCTGGAGGGGGGTCAAGATCAACATCATCGACACCCCGGGCCACGCCGATTTCGGCGGCGAGGTGGAGCGGGCGCTGTCCATGGCCGACGGCGCGATCCTGCTGGTGGACGCCTCCGAGGGACCGCTGCCCCAGACGCGCTTCGTGCTCAAGAAGACCCTCGAGCTGGGCCTGAAGATCATTGTGGTGATCAACAAGATCGACCGCAGGGACGCCCGCACAGGCGAGGTGCTCAACGAGGTGTTCGACCTCTTCATCGACCTGGGCGCCAGCGAGGACCAGATCGAATTCCCCTGCTTCTACGCTGTGGGCCGCGAAGGGATCGCCATGAGATCGCCCCACGAGGACGCGAAGAACCTGCACGTTCTGTTCGACGCCATCCTGAACGAGATCCCGGCGCCCTCCTATGACCCGGACGAGCCCTTCCAGATGCTGGTGTCCGACCTCGACTACTCCGACTACCTGGGCAGACTGGCCATCGGCAGGATCTTCCACGGCAGGACCTTTTCCAACGAGTCGCTGGTGTGCATCAATGAGAAGGGAGAGCACCTGCCGCTCAAGGTGATCAAGCTCCAGGGTTACGAGGGCGTGGCCGTCCGGGAGATCGAAAGCGCCGAGGCGGGCGACATCGTGATGCTGGCCGGGATCGGGGACGTGACCATCGGCGACACCATCTGCACGGCAGCGGCGCCCAAGGCGCTCAAGAGGATCATCGTGGACGAGCCCACGGTATCCATGAAGATCATGGCCAATACCTCCCCCCTGGCCGGGACCGAGGGCGAGTACGTCCAGTCCACCAGGATCTTCGAGCGCCTGCAGAGGGAGACCCTGCGCAACGTGGCCATCAGGCTCGAGGTGCCCCAGGAGAAGGACTGCTTCATCCTCAAGGGCAGGGGCGAGTTCCAGCTCGCCATCATCATCGAGACCATGCGGCGGGAAGGTTTCGAGCTGTGCGTGGGCAGGCCCGAGGTGATCTGCCACGAGCAGGACGGCCGCATCCTCGAACCCATCGAGCACCTCTACGTGGACTGCCAGGAGGACTTCATCGGCATCGTCACGCAGAAGCTCGCGGTCCGCAAGGGCAGGATGATCAACTACACCAACTACGGCGCAGGCAGGGTGCGGGTCGAGTTCAGCATCCCCTCCCGGGGGCTGATCGGCTACCGGGACGAGTTCCTCACCGACACAAAGGGCACGGGCATCATGAGCTCGTACCTGCTGGGCCACGAAGAGCACCGGGGTGAATTCCCCACCCGCTTCACGGGCTCCATCGTGTCCGACCGGCGCGGCACCGCCGTGCCGTACGCCCTGTTCAACCTCGAGCCCAGGGGCAGGCTCTTCGTGGTGCCGGGCGACCCGGTCTACGAGGGCATGATCATCGGCGAGCACGCCAAGGAAAACGACATCGACGTGAACCCCACCAAGGTGAAGAAGCTGACCAACATGCGCGCGGCAGGCCGGGACGACAACGTGCTGCTCTCGCCCGTAACGCCCATGACCCTGGAGCGGGCCCTGCAGTTCATCAGGGAGGACGAGTTCGTGGAGGTCACCCCGAAGTCCATCAGGCTGAGAAAGTCAGAGCTCCTGGCGGGCAAGCGCCACACCATGAGCATCAATAAGAAGAAGGCGGGCTGAGGGAAGCAGGTCAAGGCAGAGGAAGCCGGAATCCGGGAGCCGGAAGAAGGAGCGGCCGTTCGGGCGCATCTTTTCTCATCACCAGGCATCGGTAAGCCGGATGCTCTTCCGGAAGCGGACCCGGGAGCAGAGGTCAGAGGGTTGCGCTGCTTTCGGCTGAGGGCTTTTCGTCTTCCAGGACGAAGAGGGCGGAGAAGCGGACGGCCTTCGAATAGGCCTCGAGCAGTTTGTCCACCTCCTCCATGAGCGGTTTTATCCCCGAGATGTCCGCATAGCCGAGGTCACGGGAGAGGATGAGGTAATAGCCCGCCTCTGCCAGGGAGCCCTGGGCGATGTTCATGAACCTCATCTTGTCGGCCTTGCCCTGCCGGCGGAACCCCTCGGCGATGTTGGCGGCAACGGACGTCGCCGCCCGCCTGAGCTGGTCCGCAAGCCCATGGGTCTCGGTTTTCGGGAACCTGCCCGTGATCCCATACACCTCGAGGACGAACTGATGTGCCTTCTGCCAGACGGGAAGATCTTCAAACGACTTGGGCGCGACTCTCATTCAAACCTCCGCATACGATAGCATTCAATGATATTTTCATTATCACATGAACGAATACAAGTAAAGGCGCATCCCGGGTCAGGACGACCCGGTTCCGTTTCTGCCTGTTGATCCGGCAGACAGGCCACTGAAAGCGGGATCCCGGCATGGGGCTGCATGTCGTCCACGGCAACAGGTGCCGGGTCAATGAAAAGAAAAAGGACCTCCCGAAGCGTCGGGAAATTCTTTTTTTAAGGGAGGAGTTCAGGTCGCCTGATGGGAAGTTTCTCCTGCCTTCATCGGGGTCGGGGTCGGTATCGGGGTCGAAGAGGAAAATCGGGATCGACCCCGATACCGACCTCGACCCCGAACGCTCCATCGGTGGCAGGGCTCGAGGGTGGGATGCCCCATCCTGCTACTCTTCGTGGATCACGTTTTTAATAATATAGCTTCCCGACTTCTCATCCAGCTCGAGCTCCAGGAGGCGGCGGTCTCTCGCTTCCTCCAGGAGGCGGCTGAAGGAGCGGAAGCCGTAGTAGCTCTCGGAGAAACCGGGCATGCGGCGGCGCAGGGCCTGCTTCACCATGGAGCCCCAGATCTTGTCTTCCTCGCCACGCTCCTTGATGAGGGCCTCCACCGTCTCCACCACGAAGTCGATGGCCTTCTGCTTCTTGTCCTCCTCCGAGGTCTCCTTTGGCTCCGCCTTTGCCTGCTCGCCCGCCTTGGGCTTCGGCAGCGGCCTGCGGCCCTTGGGCTTCTTGGACTCGCTCTCCCGGACGAGGTCGTCGTAGAAGATGAACTCGTCGCAGTTGGCAACCAGGAGGTCGGACGAGGAGTTCTTCACGCCCACGCCGATGACGATCTTGTCGTTTTCCCTGAGCTTGCTCACCAGGGGCGAGAAGTCGGAGTCGCCGGAGATGATCACGAAGGTGTCCACGTGCAGCTTGGTGTAGCAGAGGTCCAGCGCGTCGACCACCATGCGGATGTCCGCCGAGTTCTTGCCGGACTGCCTCACGTGGGGGATCTCGATGAGCTCGAAGGACGCCTCGTGCATCACCTGCTTGTAGTCCTTGTAGCGCTCCCAGTCGCAGTAGGCCTTCTTTACGATGATGCTCCCCTTGAGCAGCAGCCGCTCGAGCACCTTCTTCATGTCGAAATGGGCATACCGGGAGTCTCTCACTCCCAGGGCTATGTTCTCGAAGTCGCAGAACAAGGCCATGCTGTACGTTTTATCATGGACGGGCATGGATCTCTCCTCTCAAGGTGCTCCGAGGGCCCGGGAAGCCCCGGTCACCCCTCCTGCACATTCGCCGACCTTTTCCCGGATGCGGCATCGCCATTCAACCCCGGTTTTCGCATGCTGTCAAGCCGTGAAATCAGACGGATGCCATACCCCCGCTGTCCTGGCCCGGTTTCAGGGGGTGGTCGGCCAGGAACACGAGCACGTCCCTGGCCAGGAGCTCGGGGACTTCGAGGGCGGTCATGTGGCCCACGCCTTTGTACCTGATCAGCTTTGCCCCCGGTATCTCCCTGGCCATGAGCCTGCTCGACTCGACGAAGAGGTCGTCCTTTTCGCCGTAGACGACCAGGGTGGGGCAGGTTATCCTCCTCAATCCCTCGACCTTCGGGTCGGGGTCACGGTAGAACGAGCGGATGAACCGGGCGATGGTGGGACGGTCGTTCTGGCTCACCATCTCGAGGGCGAACCTCAAAAGCTCGTTCTTTTTGTCCGATTCCACGATGCCGCGGAAGAAGGGGCCGGGGATGACCCTCAGGGACGCGACCATCTGCGGCCAGTCGAACCTGATGAAGGTCTGGGCGAATTTATCGTGAAAGCGCCTGATCGACCCCTCTTCGGCGGGGATCACCGAGGTGGCCGATCCCGTGTTCGTGAGGATGAGGGAGGCGAAGCGCGACGAGTCCCTCATGGCGTAGCGCACCCCGGCGAATCCGCCGGTGGAGTGCGTCAGGAGGTGGAAGCGCTCAAGCCCCAGGTGGTCAGCCAAAGCGACGATGTCTTCTCCCACGGTGTCCACGTCGAAGCCGTCCGGCTCGCCCTCCACCACGGTGCGGCCGTGGCCGCGCATCTCCATGGGGATGAAGCGGCAGCTCCGGGAGAGCTTTCCTTCCACGAACTTCCAGTACAGCACGTTTTCGATGAGGCCGTGCACGGCTATGACCGGCTCGCCCTCGCCTTTGTCCTCGAAATAGATCCTCGCATTTCCCCGCGTGAAGAAAGCCATGGGGTGACCTCCTCATTCACATTCAAAAAGGGATGGCGCTTATTTCCCCTTTTTCTTCTTCTCCTTACCCTTGAGCATGTCGGCCAGCCCGGCAAAGGGGTTGTGGCCCATGGACGGACCCTGCTCCTCGGCGTGACCGTCATCCGGCCCTTCTCCCAGGTCCCTGCCGTGCTCGTGGTCGTGGCAGTAGACGCACAGGTGCTCCCAGTTGCTGCCGTCAGGGGGATTGTTGTTGTGATTGTGGTCCTTGTGGTGGACCGTGAGCTCCTTCAGGTTCCTGAGGGTGAAATGCCTGCCGCAGCGGGCGCACACCCAGGGGTGGATCTTCAGCGACTGCTCACGGTATCCCTGCATGCGCTCGGCATTGAGCTGGCGGGCCTTTGCCACGAACTGGTCGATCTCCTCCCTGCTCAATGCGGGGCTGCCGGGCTTGGGTTTGCCGTCGAAGCCCATTGTTCTCCTCCTTGACTGCTCTCGTTGGCGGCGCCGTGTCGCTGCCTGCAGGCAGGAGCCCCGGCGCCCGGATCACAGTATATAAATTTCCCATCCATCATTCCACATGATTCTGCCCCCGCGACGAGGGCGTTGCCGGGATTGTCAAACCTCCCCACGGTCTTATCATGTATTCTACCAGTCTCCAGTACGAGCGGGGGGAGAGAACAGTGCTGAACCGGACATCGTATTTTCTTATCTTAGCCGTTCTGACGGGGATACTCGGTGCCGTCGACATCCTCGGCACCGCGTCCCCTGCGGCCAGGATTCTCTGTGTCCTCTTTCTGGCCTTTTTCGCCATATCGTATCTCCTGGAGAAAAGGCCTCCCGTCACCTGAGCACAGGTGACAGATGGTTTTTCCGGCATAAAAATTTTTATTGACCCGGCGACTCTTGCCGTGAACGGTAAAAGGCACGGGCATCCCGCCCTTGAGCCCTGCCCACTGATGGAGCGTTCGGGGTCGGTATCGGGGTCGATCCTGATCTTTTCTTTTCGACCCCGATACCGACCCCGATGAAGACAGGAAAAACCCGGAGCCATGAGGAACTTCCCAGCAGGCACCCTGAACTCCTCCCTAAAAAAGCGATCTGTCTGCCGGATCGGCCGTTCAGGTGTCTTTCTGGCGCAGGACACACATCCGCCGCCTTTCCTTTCTTCTCCGGACCCTTGCCCGGGTTCGCGCGAAGTGGTATAGCTTCGGCAGAGATAAGCAGTATGAAAGACATCGGACCGCGCATCATCCTCCTGCTCATGGGCTTCTTCCTGCTGGCCGCCGGTCCGGTCTCGTCCTCTCCCCACGGCCACCACATATCGTGGAGCGTTTTTCACAAGGATGCCGAATACTTCCGGAAGGTGCAGGCCGATCCCCGCCGTCTGGTTGAGGAGTACTGCGAGGCCGAGTACAACGGCGTTCAGGACATCAGGCTGAAGATCGTGAAGGTCAGGCAGACGAAGACCGTCTCCGGCCGGTCCCCTGGTTCCGAATCCGGGGAAAGCGCCGGGAAGGTGCTCAATTTTTCGAGCGACCGCCTGATCGTGGTGGACTCCTACAAGATCAAGTCCGTCACCGTCGGGGAAGGTCGCGCCGAGGCCACCGTGGTGTACAGGAGGCTTGCCAGCTGCGGCGGCACGGACGGGAAAAGGTATGTGAAGGACCGGAGCAACCGCGACACGGTCAGGCTGCGTCTCGATTACGACGGCTCGTCCTGGTGGATCGTCGACCCCCCGCTGCCCAGGGTGTCCAAGTGGGCGCTCATCGAGTACTCCGAGCGGATCATCACGAGCATGAACCCGCTCGTGAAGTCCGGCAAGGCCTCGGAGGGGCAGAAAAAGTACTACACGGACAACAAGGACATCGTCACCTTCCTCAGGAGTCTCTGACCGCTCCTGGGGGAGATCCCCCGCCTCCCTGCATGCTCCGGGCCTGGACAGGTCGGCTGCCGCGTCCGGCCTTCATGCGATACTCCGTGGGTGTCTTGCCCGTGTGGCGCTTGAAGATCCTGTTGAAGCTCGCCTTGGAGTTGAATCCCGACGCAAAGGCGATGGCCAGGACGGTCATGCCGCCCTTGGCGAGCATGTCCTGTGCCTCCCGGACCCGGCACGAGTTGACGAGGCGGGTGAAGGTCGTATGGAGGCATGTGTTCAGGAATCTCGAGAGCTGGTAGGGCTCGATGCCCATCGCGTGGGCAAAGGACGCAAGGGAGAGGTCCTCGTTGAGGAACATCCGCTCCTGCTCGAGCACCCAGAGGACCCTCCTCCTCATGTCCTCTGCCTGGACAGGGGAAAGCTCCTGCCGGGCCCTCTTCGCCTCCGGCCTGGGAGGGGCCTGGTCCCCGCTGGTCCGCAGGCGGTGGAGCCGGAGGAGGTGCCGGGACTTCCTGATGATGTCCGTTGCCTGCATGGACAGGCAGATCTCCTCGAACATCAGATCCTGCTCGCGATCGGTATCCTGCATGCGGTCTTCCATACGGGCATCCCCATGGCTTGCTCTCTTGCACGTATAGTAACGTCCATCAGGGGGCAAGGCAAGGCCGTCAGGGCGTGCCCGCGTTGTCCATGACCTCGATGAAGCCCTCGATCCTGGTCCTGACACCCTCGGGATGATATCCTCTGGGGTCTGCGATGTCCATGTCCAGGGTGAGGAAGGGGAGGCCGAGCTTCGAGAAGGCGTCCCTGAGGAGCATGTGGGAGCTCTTCGAGGCGCGGCAGGCCGGTGTGGCGAACAGGAGGCCGCCGTCGATGCCGCAATCCCGGACAGTGTCCTCAAGGCCCTCGAGCCTCCTCGAGGTGGGGCCGACAAACGGGTTCTTCAGGCACTTCAGGGCAAGGCCTTCGAAGGGCCTGCTTTCGTCGATCTCGTCCCAGTAGACCCGCGCGGTCTCGCATGCCGCAACGCTCACCTGATGGCTCTTCAGGATGTCGAACAGGTTCGACCGGTACACCGGGATCCAGGCGAACCAGCAGATCCGGTGCCGCTCCGGCTTGAGCCTCCCGGACGCTCTCCTCGACTTCATGTCTTCCAGGAGCTGCGCGTGCAGCCTCTCCCCGCTCGGGCTCCCGTCAAAGAGCTGTCCGTTGATGGAGTAGCCGATGAAATCGTAGCCCTTCACTGCTACGGGCCGCTCCTTCATGAGCTCGAGGATCTCAAGCTTGAGCCTGCGTGAGCGGTTGGAGATCCTCACCGCCTCCTTGAGCCGGTCTTCGTCAAGCGTGCTGCCAGAAATGACGCCGATCCTGCGCGCCGCTTCCCTGAGCTGGCCTTCCACGTAGCGCACCGATTCCTTCGTGACCACGTGGGGCGTGTCCAGGAGGAAGGAATCCCTGCCCCAGAGGCGGGAGAGGATGTCGTTCGTCCTGGCCTTGCCGTCGCAGTAGAATGAAGTGGAGATGAGCAGGTCCGGGGTGGGGAGGCACGATGCGAACCATGTCCCGAGGCTTGTCCTGTGGAACGAGCAGATGTCCCCCGAGTATCCCCGCTCCTCCGCTTTTTCCATGAGGGGCAGTCCCTGGTCGGCTACGGCCAGCAGGCTTCCCGCTATCTCGAAATCGAAAGGCACCACGTCGAAGGAGGCCAGAATCTCCATGGGGAAGGCGTAGATGGAGGTGTAGACCACCTTCCGGCCGGGCTCGAACGCCTGGAGGAAGAGGTCTGCCCACTCACGGTACCACAGCCCCGTGAAGCTCATCCTGTCCTCGAGTCCGGCCTGGGCCATGTCCTTCATGCCCTGGAGCATGGTCTTGAGCATGGTTTTCCTCCTTTATCCCAGGGTTTCCAGGAAGGTCTCGACCTGTATCCGGGCCTTTTCGAGGTCTGACCAGCCGTAGTCGTTCTCCAGCACGAGCACCGGGATCCCCTTCTCCCGGAGGGCGTGCCGGAGCAGGGGGACCGAGTACCACATACAGTCGCAGTACTTGACTGGGGAGATAATCACCCCATGCGCCGCGGTGCTTCCGGCCAGGGACACGAGGCCCTCGATCTGGGCGCCGATGCCATCCATCCTCGAGCAGGCGGATTTGCGGAGATAGGCTTCCGCCAGAGACTTAAAGGGGTTGCCGGAGCCTTCCTGAACGTTCAGGTCCCAGGCCCTGATGCCGGTGCAGGTATCGAACGCCACGATCCGGGCGTGCTTCCCTTCGATGGCTGAAACCACCCCGGGTTCGTTCATGGCGGTGCCGGACAGGATGATCCGCAGCGAGCCGTCTCCCCCGCCGCCCTTTCCCGTCACCTGCTCCAGGGCCGATAGCCGCTCCTTCACCATGAGGTACTCCCGCTCGACGAGGAGGGGGAACACGTCAGTCCCTTTCAGGGAGGAGCCGGGGCGGGCCAGCTCCGAGAAGAGGCCCCTCATGGAGGAGCGCAGCCTGTTGCCTTCCCTGATGGCATGCTCGAGGCCGGCTCCGGTGACCTTCGCACCGGAGAGATCTTCTGCGAGCGACCCTGCGAGTCTTTCCAGCTCAGAGGCAAAATACCTGACCGAGTCGGGGCCCGACTTCCTGGGAATGTCCATGAACACGGGGCGGGGAGACCCTCCCGTGGACCCCCAGATGTCGCTGAGCCTGCGCATGCCGTCGCACGAGTTCGCCAGAACGATGCCGTGGGCTCCCGCGCATGCGCCCTCGAGGAGATCCGCAAGCAGGCTCCTGACATACGGGCAGGTGGCAGGGTGGATGAGACGGTCCCCTTCAGCGGGTCTTCCACCGGGGATCAGCCTCACGGGATCGAACCCCGCCGCCAGGATGATCTCCGGCGGTACATACGAGCAGGCATAGGCGATCCTGCCGGGTCTGCTGCCTTCCATATCCGCCTCCTTCCGGGAGTATGTCAGTATGGTACGGATCGATCGGGCCCCTGTCGCCTCATGTTCCGAACATGAGACCCGTATTGACAGGGTGTGGTGTCTCTGATATTTAACCAATCAGTTAAAACAATCGGTTGGATTCTCAGATCCGGTTCCCGGAGGGGCCATGTCGGACAGACGAGGTAACGGCAGCTCAACGGTCGACCGCATCCTTAAGGCGGCGCGTGACGTCTTTGCAGAAGAAGGGTTCGCAGGGGCGCGGGTGGACGTGATCGCCCGGAAGGCTGGGGTGAACAAGGCCGCCCTGTACTACCACATCGGCGACAAGAAGGCGCTCTACGCTCAAGTCATCCACGCCGTCATCGGGGCGGCTGCCCTGAGGCTCGCTCAAGGCATCGAAGGCGCGGCCACCCCGGAAGACAAGCTGAGGACCTACCTCAGGACGCTGAGCCAGACCTTTGACGAGAATCCCCAGATGCCCCGCATCATGATGCGGGAGCTGGCTTCCGGAGGGCAGAACCTGCCCGGGGTGTTCTTCGATGACCTCCTCGCCCTGTTCAAGACCTTAAGCGCCATCATCGAGGAAGGCCGGGCAGGAGGGGTGTTCGAGGAGACGCTCCCGTTCATGGTCCACTTCATGGCCATCGGCGCCACCGTGGTGTACAAAGTGATGCTCCCGGTGCTTCAGGCCGGCGGGCAGATCCCGGAGGAGCTGAGGAAGGGCATGGGCAGCGAGGTGTCGGGGCTGGCTGCCCGCGAGATAGAGAAGCTGATCCTGAAGGCGGTGCGGAAATGAGCGCGGCACCGCCATCGTCAACCCGGAGGGGAACGTGAAGAAACGCATTGTGGTCATCGTTTTTCTGGCTCTGCTGATCGGCGTGAGCGTCTTCGTGTACCTTGCCCAGCGCAGCGTGAGGAGCGGCGAGACGTATTATTCCGGTACGGTCGAGGCCACGGACTCGAGCCTGTCCTTCCAGGTGTCGGGCCACGTAAAGGAGGTTTACGCCACGGAGGGCAAGGCGGTGAAGCAGGGCCAGGTGCTCGCCCGGCTCGACGACTCGGAGCTGGCCGCACGCGTGGCACAGGCACAGGCGAGCCTGGAGAAGGCCATCGAGGCCAAGGCGCAGCTCGAGGTTCTCCTCGGGGTCTACCAGGGCTCGCTGCCCGCCGACGTGAAGCGGACAGAGGCGGCAGTCAAGGCCGCGCAGAGCACGCTCGACGATGCCAGGAAGAACGCGGACAGGTACGAGGAGCTCTTCAGCCGGGGGGTCGTGGCCGAGCGGGAGCGGGACGCCATCAGGCTGAACTACGACAATGCCCGGGCAAGGCTCGAAGAGGCGGAGGCCGCCAGGAAGCAGGCCAGGAGCAACCTCGGAAGGATCGACTCCACCAGGCGGGACATCCAGGCGGCCCAGGCCCAGATCGAGCTCGCACAGGCGAGCCTCGAGCAGGCGAGGATCCAGCTGGGCTATTCGAAGCTCATTGCCCCGTACGCGGGGATCATCACCTCCCGGAGCGTGGAGCCCGGCGAGGTGGTCTCCCCGGGCAGGGAGGCCTTCACGCTCTCGGACCTCTCGACGGTGGACCTGAAGATCTTCGTGGACGAGACAAGCATCGGCACCGTCAGGCCCGGCCAGAAGGTCAGGGTGACGGTGGATTCGTTCCCGGGCAGGTTCTTCATCGGCCACGTGGCATACATCTCGCCCGAGGCCGAGTTCACCCCCAAGTTCATCCAGACCGAGAAGGAGCGGGTGAAGCTCGTGTACCTGGTGAAGGTGTCCATCCCCAACCCGAAGCACGAGCTCAAGACAGGGATGCCTGCGGATGCCTACCTCAAGTGACCCCTTCATCGCGGTCAATGGAGTTTCCCTGAGCTTCGGCCAGACCCTGGCGGTGAGCGACGTGAGTCTCGGGGTGCCAAAGGGCAGCATCTTCGGCCTCGTGGGATCGGACGGCGCGGGCAAGTCCTCCCTGCTGAGGATGATCTCCACCATGGTGAAGCCGGACTCGGGCAGCATCATCATCGGCGGCGCGGACGTGGTGGCCGAACGGAGGAAGGTCAAGGGGCTCATCGGCTACATGCCCCAGCGCTTCGGCCTCTACACGGACCTGACCGTTGAGGAGAACATCGACTTCTTCATGGACATCTTCGGGGTCTCCGGCGCGGAGCGCATGGTGCGCAAGGAGAAATACCTGGGTTTCTCGAACCTCCTGCCCTATAAGGACCGCCTGGCGGGAAATCTCTCCGGCGGCATGAAGCAGAAGCTGGGGCTGGCCTGCGTGCTCGTCCACGAGCCCAGGGCGCTCATCCTGGACGAGCCCACCAACGGGGTGGACCCCGTGTCCCGGTCCGAGTTCTGGGACATCCTCATTGCCATGCGCGAAGGCGGCATGGCCATCGTGGTCTCCACCGCCTACCTCGACGAGGGTGAGAAGTGCGACGCCGTGGGGCTCATGCACAAGTCCCGCCTGCTGGGGGTGGCTACGCCCCAAGAGATCCGCGCGCAGTACGCAAGCCTCGAGGACGCCATGATCTCCCGCATTGAAGAGGTCGACCAGGAGCTTGTCCATGACACCTTCAAGCGATGACGCCATCCTCGTCAGAGGGCTCGAAAAGCGGTTCGGCTCGTTTACGGCCGTGAACAGGATCTCGTTTTCCGTGAAGAAGGGGGAGATCTTCGGCTTCCTGGGCAGCAACGGCAGCGGCAAGTCGACCACCATCCGCATGCTCTGCGGCATCATCACCCCCACGGGCGGGGAGGCGTGGGTGGCGGGGCACAGCATCCTCACCGAGCCCGAGGAGGTGAAGCACGCCATAGGGTACATGTCCCAGAAGTTCTCCCTCTACGAGGACCTCACCCCGTACGAGAACATCCGCTTCTTCCTTGGGCTCTACAGCGTTCCGAAACCGCAGTGGCGCGAGCGCACGGAGTGGGTTCTCGACATGACCCGGATAGGCGAGGTCAAGGACCGGCTCACCCGGGACCTGCCCCAGGGGTGGAGGCAGCGGCTCGCCCTTGGCTGCGCCATGCTCCACAGGCCCGAGATCCTCTTCCTGGACGAGCCCACCTCCGGGGTGGACCCCATCACCCGCAGGCATTTCTGGGACTTCATCGCCGAGCTGGCCGAAAGCGGCATGACCGTGTTCGTGACCACGCACTACATGGACGAGGCCAGGAACTGCGGCAGGATCGTCATGATCGACCTCGGAAACATCGTGGCCGAGGGGAGCCCCGGGGAGATCGTGGCCTCCGCGTGCCCGGGCGAGCCTGGAGCGGACCTGAACCGGGCCTTCATCACCCTCATGTCGAGGGGGCAGGGATGAGCCCCCGGAGGATAGGCGCCCTGGCGCGCAAGGAGTACTTCCACCTCCTGAGGGACCCCAGGAGCCTCATCCTGGCCTTCATCATCCCCTTGAGCCTCATCCTCCTGTTCGGCTACGCCTTGAGCCTCGACGTGGACAACGTGGAGACCGTGGTGGTGGATGGGGACCGCACGAACGCAAGCCGCGACCTCATCCGCCACCTCGCCGCCTCGAGGTATTTCCACGTCAGGGGGCATGCCCGGGACAGCCGGGAGGCGACGGCCGAGATCGACCACGGCAGGGCCTCCCTGGTCATCGTCATCCCGCCAGGGTTCTCCGGCGACCTGCGGTCGGACCGCACAGCCCCCCTCCAGGTCATCCTCGACGGGTCGGACCCCAACTTCGCGAACACCTCCCGGGGCTACGTCACGATGTTTATGGAAGGCTACAACCAGAGGCTGCTGCTGAGCTTCCTTGACCGCAACGGCATGGAGAAGATCAAGCCGCCTGTGGAGGGCCGCATCCGGGTGTGGTTCAACGAGGACCTCGAGAGCAGGAGGTTCATCATCCCGGGGCTCGTCGCCGTGATCATCATGATCGCAGGGGCCATCCTCACCTCCCTGGTCATTGCCCGGGAGTACGAGAACGGGACCATGGAGACCCTCAAGTCGCTGCCCATCACGGCCTTCGACCTCATCATGGGCAAGTCGATCCCCTATTTCTTCATCGCCATGAGCAACGTGCTCATCTCGGTGCTTCTGGGGCAGCTCCTCTTCGGCATCGTGATGAAGGCGGGCTTCTGGCTCATGATCCTGTCCAGCTCGCTCTACATCCTCGTGGCCCTGGCGCTGGGCCTGCTCATCTCCATCGTCACGAAATCCCAGCTCCTGGCCAACCAGGGGGCCATCCTCATCACCTACCTGCCGTCGCTGCTGCTCTCGGACTTCGTGTTCCCCATCTCGACCATGCCGGTGGTGCTCCAGGGGCTGACCTACGTCGTGCCGGCCAGGTACTACATCGAGATCCTCAACGGCATCTACCTCAAGGGTCTGGGCTTCCACGACCTGTGGCAGGGCCTCGCGGTGATGTCGTTCATGTTCGTGCTCCTGGCCGTGCAGTGCGTGCGCCTGCTCAGGAAGGAGGGCCTGTGAACTGGGTCAGGATCGCCGAGCTGGTGCGCAAGGAGTTCATCATCCTCTTCAGGGATTCCCGGAACCGGCGCGTGCTCATCATCGCGCCCATCATCCAGATCCTCGTCTTCGGCTACGTGGTGAACTACGACATCAGGGACGTGCGGGTCGCGGTCATGGACCAGGACCGCACCCGGGACAGCCGCGCGCTCGTGGAAGCCTTCGAGGGAGGCGGCATCTTCCGCGTCACCCACTATCCCCAAACCCAGGACGAGCTCGAAGGCCTGCTGCTCGACGGCAGGGTGGACCTCGCCCTGAAGATACCCCCCAATGCGAGCGCGCGCATGCGGCAGGGCGAAACGGCGCCGGTACAGATCCTGGCGGACGGGAGAATGAGCAACATGGCATCCGTCAGGATCTCGTACACGATGTTCATGCTGGACAGGTTCAACCGGCAGATGATCAGGGAGCTCAAGGGGGTCGACCTCGACTACGGCTCCATCGATGCCCGCATCAGGACCTGGTACAACCCCAACATGGACAGCCAGAACTTCTTCGTGCCGGCCATCGTGGCCTTCGTGGTCATGCTCATCTCGCTGCTGCTCACCTCCATTGCGGTCATCAGGGAGCGCGAACAGGGCACCATGGAGCAGCTCGTGGTCTCGCCCATCAGGCCCGCCGAGCTCATCTGCGGCAAGACCATCCCCTACATCGTCATCTCCGTGGTCCAGATGGTGGGCATCACCATCCTCGCCAAGTACTGGTTCAGCGTGCCCATTGCCGGGAGCCTGGCGCTCATGTTCGCCGCCACCTGCGTCTTCCTCCTGAGCACGCTCGGGGTGGGACTCTTCATCTCCACCGTGTCCTCTACCCAGCAGCAGGCCATGATGACGACCTTCTTCTTCATCCTGCCGTTCTTCATGCTCTCGGGCTTCGTGTTCCCCATCGCCAACATGCCCGTCGTGGTCCAGTGGCTCACGTACCTGAACCCTTTGCGCTACTTCCTGGTGATCCTGAGGGGAATCTTTCTCAAGGGGGTGGGCTTCGAGGTCCTGTGGCCCCAGTTCCTGGGGCTGGCGATCCTGGGGGCACTCCTGTTCGCCGGTGCGGTGAGCAGGTTCAGCAAGCGGCTCGACTAGGCCTGCCGGGTTCTTCAGTCCTTGAACCAGGGGCTGTAGCGTATGGCGCCGGCGAGCCAGATCATGGCCGCGCCGATGAGGAGCAGGGTGATGGAGAGCGGGGAGGGCTCCCCTGTGGTGACGGTCGCGAGGTCCATGGCGGAGCGGTCGAAGGCATACGGGCTGCCCGGGTCTGCCGGGAACACGGCCGCCCATGTGCTGCTGCTGGTTTCCACTGCTATGCAGGCGGTCTCCCGTGGGGCGGTCAGGACGTCGAATCCGGGGGATACTTCGCTGATGGGTGCTGCCTGGAGACCTGCGGAGGTCAGGGTGCAGAAGGCGAGCACCGTGAAAGCGCGCATCAGTCTTTTTATCAGCTCCCTGGACATATCGCCCGGTTATCACTTCATGCTGGAAATGACAAGCAGGATTATCAGAATAATGTATTTTAACAAAAGAACAGAAAAAAGCAGAAACACAGTGTTGTCATTCATAATGACAGATGATAAAATGATAACATCTTGATTTCATGAAGGGAGGAGAGCTTATGGCAAAATCGGCAGATACTAAAAAAGAAGTCAAAAAGAAACCCCTGAAGACGGCAAAAGAGAAGAAGGCGGCTAAGGCGGAAAAGAAAAAGGCGAAGTAGAGAACCCTTGATCAGGGGGGACGCCATATGCGCTCCGGCCCCGTTCCCATGGCCTGCGGGCGGGACAGGTATGGCGCCCCCCTGATTGCATGACCTTAAGGGGATGGGAAAGCCCTTGCCCGCAGGAGACCGCCGAGCCATTCCCCGATGCCCTGAATTGGCTTGACAGGCCTGAACCCCTTCCTGTAGTTCCTTCGTAAAGATCGGCTGTTGCAGGGTCCCGATCCTCGTTCAAGCCCGTATGAGAGGAGTTTCCCTATGAACATCGTTGTCTCCGGATCCCTGGCGTATGACAGGATCATGGATTTCCCGGGGTACTTTGCCGAGCACATCCTGCCCGAAAAGATCCACGTCCTGAACGTCTGCTTCCAGGTGGACGGCATGAAGGAGAAGTTCGGGGGGACGGCGGGCAACATCGCCTATTCGCTCAAGCTCATGGGCGAGGACCCCATCATCTCCGCGTGCATCGGCCACGACTACCACCGCTACCTCGAGTGGCTCGGGAAGAACGGCATCTCCACCGAGGCCATACGGGTGGTGGAGGAAGACTTCACGGCCTGCGCCTACATCACCACCGACCGGGCCGACAACCAGATCACCGGCTTCAACCCGGGCGCCATGAGGTACTCCTCCAACCTGGACTTCAGCAGGCTCGACCCGAAGGACACGATCCTCATCGTCTCCCCCGGGAACCTCGAGGACATGATCACCTATCCCCGCAAGTGCAGGGAGAAGGGCATCAGCTACATCTTCGACCCGGGCCAGTCGCTCCCCATGCTCGGGCCCGACGACCTGATCGAGGCCATCGACGGCTGCACCATCCTCATCACGAACGACTACGAGCTGGACCTCATCATGAGCAAGACCGGCCTCGACAAGAAGGCCCTGCTCGAACGCGCGCAGACCGTCATCACGACCTTGGGAGAGCTGGGCTCGATGGTCTCCACCCGCGACGGCGACGTCCGCGTCCCCATCGGGAAGACCAGGCAGGTGGTGGACCCCACCGGCGCCGGGGACTCCTTCCGGGGAGGGCTCCTGAGCGGACTCGTGAAGGGCAAGGCCATCGACGAGTGCGCCAGGATGGGGAGCGTGTGCGCATCGTTCTCCGTGGAGTGCTACGGCACCCAGGCGTACGGGTTCACCATCGAGGAGTTCAACGAGCGGCTCTGCTGCCTGGGCTCGTGACAGATCCCTCCATGGAGCACGGCAGGATCGATACCCTCTACCTCCTCATCACGGCGGTGGTCTCGTTCTTCGTGACCATCGCCATCGTATACCTGATGGACATCGTCAGGCCGGGGCTCATCCACTCGAAGGCGGGCACCAGCGTCTTCATCTACATCGGGGTCTTCTCCGCCAATCTCATCATCGATGCCCTGCACCGCAGGGTCGAGAAAAAGCGGAGGATGTAGCCCCCTCCCGGACCGCCCGCGCCGGGCCGGAAAAAAGTTGTCCCCGGAACACCCCTCGAGCACGCCTGAAACCCCTGCTCTGCCCAAGTTTCGTCTCTGTTGAGAATGTTCCCGCACACCGTAGAATGAACACCTATACACAACCGGACAAAGGAGGCCAGAGCAATGGAAATGAGAAGACGAATGCCGGACGACATCAGGGCTGACGTGTCCTCCCAGCTCTTCTGGGACAGCAGCCTCGACTCGGCGGACATCAACGTCGAGGTGGAGGAGGACAAGGTGGTGCTGACGGGGAGCGTCCCCTCGTACGCCGACCGGTGGGAGGCCGAGGTCGATGCCTTCTCCATCCCGGGGGTGAAGGCCGTGGACAACCGCATCGAGGTCAGGCCCATGATCTCCCCGGCGCCCAGCGACAGGGACCTGGCCACCAGGGTCGCCAACGTGCTGGACTGGAACCCGATCATCGATGCGACCGGGATATCGGTGTCGGTGACGGGAGGGGTGGTGACGCTGTCGGGCCGCGTGGACTCGTTCTGGCAGAAGAAAAGGGCCCGCCGCATCGCCGCGAACGTCTCGGGGGTTGTGGACGTAGTTGACGACCTCAGGGTCGTACCGCTGGAGGAGATCCCGGACGAAGACATCAGGAACGACATATTGAGCGCCCTCGAGCGCTCCTACATCGATGCCTCCGACGTGGAGGTCTTCGTGGACGGCTGTGTCGTCATCCTCAAGGGGACGGTCTACGGGTACACCGACTACCGGGCCGCAGAGAGCATCGCAGCCTTCACCAACGGGGTCTGCGATGTCCGCAACCAGCTCACCATCGCATGAGCCCTTCTGCGTGAGGACGGCCCGGTGACGCCGGGCGGGGGAGGAGGCATGGAGATCAGCGCCTACGGCTTTCTCTCGGACTGCCAGTCCGCGGCCCTGGTGAGCCGGGACGGGTCCGTGGACTGGTACTGCACCCCCCGCTTCGACAAGCCATCGGTCTTTGCCCGACTGCTGGACCCCAAGGCAGGCCACTGGTCCATCAGGCCTGCGGTGGGCTTCACGGTCGAGCGGGGCTATGAGGGCTATTCCCTCGTGCTCGTGAGCGTGTTCAAAACCGCCACCGGCACGGTTTCCCTCACGGACGCCCTCATGCTCGAGCCGGGCTCGCGGGAGCACGCCATAGGCAGGAGCGTGCCGCATGTGCTCCTGAGGAGCGTAAAGGGCCTGGGCGGATCCGTGGACATGGAGATGGAGTTTTTCCCGCGGTTCGAGTACGGGCTGACGCACCCCGAATTCAGCCGGGCCGACGGGGGATGGGACGTCCGGGGCGGGCCGGCTGGCCTCGAGCTGAGGAGCCAGGTGGAGATGCAATGCCTAGACGGCGGCATCCGGGCCAGGTTCCGGGTGAGCGAGGGGCAGTCGGTCACATTCGACCTCGCCTACACCGGGAGCTACTGCGGCTCGCCCGCAGGCCCCATCGACGTGGATGCGGCGCTTCGGGACACGGCTGCAGGCTGGCACTCCTGGATGGAGGCCCACCAGGGCTACCAGGGACTGTACCGCGAGGAGGTGTGGCGCAGCGCCATCGTGCTCCAGGGACTGACCTACCAGCCCAGCGGCGCCGTGGTGGCCGCGCCCACGACCTCGCTCCCGGAGATCATGGGCGGGACGTGGAACTGGGACTACCGCTACGCATGGCTCAGGGACGCGAGCCTGGTCATGAACGCCCTGTGGGTGGGCGCCTGCCCCGACGAGCCCGAGCGCTTCTTCTCCTGGATCGACCGGTGCGGCAGGGGGCCGGGACGGGAGGAGGTGCAGATCATGTTCGGCGTGGAGGGCGAGCGGGACCTCACCGAGCATTTCCTCGAGAACCTCGGCGGCTTCGGCAGCAGCCGGCCCGTGAGGATCGGCAACGATGCCTGGAAGCAGAAGCAGCTCGATGTCCTGGGCGAGGTGCTCGACGCCGCCTGGATGCTCAGGGAGAAGCTGAACCCCATGGCGGAGACTACGCGCTCCTTCCTCGCCTCCCTGGCGGAGAGGGCCTCCACGAGCTGGCTGGAGCCGGACAGGGGGATGTGGGAGCTCAGGGACCGGGAGCGTCACTACCTCTCGTCGAAGCTCATGTGCTGGGTCGCCCTGGACAGGGCCGTGAAGCTCGGCCTCGGGGTGCCGGACGAGGAGCGTCAGCGGTGGGCGGCCTACCGCGACGAGATCCGCAGCGCCATCCTCGACCAGGGGTGGAGCAGCAAAGCCGGCGCGTTCACGGGGGCGTTCGGGTCGGACGTCCTCGACGCCTCGGTGCTCCTCATGCCCATCACGGGCTTTCTGTCCGCCAAGGAGCCCCGGATGAAGGCCACCATCGAGGCCATCGACAAGGGACTGGGCGAAGACGGCCTCATCCGCAGGTTTCCGGGCGAGCCGGGTGGGTTCGTCCTGTGCTCCTACTGGATGGCCCAGTGCCTCGCCCTGGCCGGCGAGCAGGGGCGGGCCAGGGAGCGGTTCGAGAGCGTCACCGCCCGGGCCAACGACCTGGGCCTGCTCTCCGAGGAGATCGATCCCGCGACCTCGTCCATGCTGGGCAATTTCCCCCAGGCGTTCTCGCACATCGGGCTCATCAACACGGCCTGGAGCCTGACTGTCGCCGAGGCCTGAAGCCTGAGGCCCTTTCTGCTTGAGAATGGGTGCGGAGCACTTACCATGGAGATACTATACAAGGTCATTTCGCGGCCAGGGGGTCCAGTCATGGCACGGACGGAGCGAAGGAGATCCGAGGATATCAGGGCCGACGTTTCCTCCCAGCTTTTCTGGGACAACCGGATCGACGACTCGAACATCGACGTCGACGTGACGGAGGGGCGCGTCATCCTCTCCGGGACCGTGCCCTCCTACTCGGACAGGTGGCAGGCGGAAGAAGACGCCTACTCCATCTCCGGGGTCAGGTACGTGGACAACCGCCTCAGGGTGAGCCCCACCACCTTCCCGGTGCCCAATGACACGGAGATCGCCTCGAACATCCGCAACGTCCTCGAATGGAACCCCACCATTGATTCCTCGGGGATCGACGTGTCGGTGAGCGACGGCGTCGTGACGCTGTCCGGAGCGGTGGACTCCTACTGGCAGAAGACCCGGGCAGGGTATCTCGTGGCAAACGTGAGCGGGGTCACCGACGTGATCAACCTCCTCAGGGTGGAGCCCATCGAGAAGGTAACGGACGAGGACCTCCGGAAGAACATCCTGACCACCCTGGCCAGGAACACCTTCATCGACGCCGACCGGATCGATGTCCAGGTGGATGGAGGTGTGGTGACCCTGGCCGGCACCGTGGACGACTACCTCGCCTACCGCACGGCCGAGGACATTGCCAGGTATACGAGCGGTGTCATCGACGTGCACAACAGCCTCGTCATAGCCTGATCCTCCTTCGCCAAGGCTTCGGAGGAGAGAAGGGGGTGTCTCGATGAATGTCAAGGAATGCGTCGTAAGTCTCGAGGGAAAGGTGGGCCTGATCTTCGGCATCGCCAACGAGGACAGCATCGCCTACGGGGTGGCGAAGGTCTGCCGCGATGCAGGGGCAGAGGTGGGCGTGACCTATCTGAACGAAAAGGCCGAGCCCTACGTGAGACCGCTTGCGGAAGGGCTCCAGAGCGCCTTCATCATGCCCATGGACGTCCAGCAGCCCGGCCAGCTCGAGGCCGTGTTCGAGCAGGCGAAAAGGCAGTGGGGACGGCTCGATTTCCTCCTGCACGCACTGGCCTATGCCCCGCTGAAGGACCTGAGGGGCCGGCTGGTGGACTGCTCCCAGGAAGGGTGGAACATCGCCATGGACATCTCGGTCCACTCCTTCATCCGCATGGCAAGGCTCGCCGAGCCCCTGATGCTGGGCGGGGGGAGCCTCGTCACCCTGAGCTACCTGGGCGGAGAGCGGGTGATCAGGGGCTACAAGATGATGGGGCCGGTGAAGGCGGCCCTCCAGCAGACCACCGAGTACCTGGCGGCCGAGCTGGGCGGCAAGGGCATCCGCGTGCACACCATATCGCCGGGACCCATCCTGACCCGGGCCGCCACCGGCCTGGCGGAGTTCGAAAGCCTCCTGCGGGAGGTATACTCCCGGGCCCCGGAGAACATCCCGGTGACCATCGAAGACGTGGGCTTCCTGGCCGCCTACCTCTTCAGCGACCGGTCGAAGTCAATGACCGGCAACCTCATCTACATCGATTCCGGGTTCAACATCATGGGAGACTAGGGACCACTGCTCAAAGGAGGGAAGGATCATGGCAGGGAAGGAAACGAGGGGCCCGGAGGTGATCCGGAGGGACGTGTACGCCCAGCTCTCCTGGGACAACCGCATCGACGAATCGAACATCACGGTGGAGGTGGCCGACAGCCGGGTGATCCTGAGCGGAACGGTGCCCACGTATCCGAACCTCATGCAGGCCGAGCGCGACGCCTATGAGATCCCTGGAGTGAAGTCCGTGGAGAACCGCCTGCGGGTGCTGTTCCCCACCACGTATCCGACGCCCGGTGACGCCCGGATCGAAGGGAACATCAGGGCGCTGCTGGAAACCAACCCCGCCATCGATGCGCGCAACATCAGGGTGTCCTCCCTGAACAACGTGGTCACCCTCACGGGCTCGGTGGCCACGGACTGGCAGAAGGGCAGGGCAGGGTACATCGCGGTCAACGTCGAAGGGGTCCTTGAGCTCAGAAACGAGCTGAGGGTGGTCCCCCGGGGGGCCAGGGCGGACGTGGACATCGAGAAAGACATCGAAGACTCCCTTGCCAGGAACGCCTTCATACGGCCCGGCCACGTGCGGGTGGAGGTGAGGAGCGGCGCCGTGGTCCTGAGCGGCACCGTGGACGACTACCAGGAATACCGCACGGCTGAGAGGATCGCCAGCCACACGAACGGCGTGGTGGGGGTGACCAACAGCCTGGCCATCCGGTAGCGGCCCGCCCCCGGTTCTGGAAGCCCCACTCCCTGCGGGACAGCCGAACAGAATGAGGCAGTCGGACGGGTTTCTCCTTTAGAAGTTCTCGTCCCACTTCCAGTACAGCATCACACCCCACGTGTTCGTAGGGCTGGCGGGGGATTACATCTACATCCGCGCCGACGGAGACATGCACCACTATGCCCCTGTGACCCTCGTCATACATGGAGGCGATGGCGGCCCGCACGGATTTATATTACCCGGTTACCGGTTGTCGCTCGACGAGGAGGTCAAGAGCGAGGAGTCCTGCTTTGTGATCAACCTGGGCTACCGGTTCGGGACAAAGTAGGGGATCAGAGCACCTTCTGCAGGAAGGCCCGTATCCTCGGGTGCTCCATGGTCTCGGAGAACAGGTCTTCGGGGTGCCCCTCGAAGATGAACTTCCCGTTGTCCATGAAGATGACGCGGTCGCCGATCTCCCGGGCGAAGCCCATCTGGTGGGTGACGATGACCATGGTGATGCCCTCCTCTGCCAGGCCCTTGATGGTGTAGAAGACCTCGCCCACGAGCTCGGGGTCCAGCGCCGAGGTGGGCTCGTCGAAGAGCATGAGCTTGGGCCGCATGGCCAGCGCCCGGGCGATGGCCACCCGCTGCTTCTGGCCGCCCGACAGGAAGGCGGGGTACACGTCCTTCTTGTCCGTGAGGCCCACCTTGGCCAGCAGGTCCAGCGCGAGCTTCCTCACGTCCTCCCGGGGCTCCTTTTTCACAGTGACCGGCCCCTCCATGACGTTCTGGAGCACGGTCATGTGGGGGAAGAGGTGGAAGTGCTGGAAGACCATGCCGATCTCGCTCCTGAGCTCGCAGATGACGTGGGGCTTCTCCATCACGAGCCTGCCCTTCTTGTCGGTGCGGTAGCCCACGGGCCTGCCTTCCATGAGGATCTTTCCTGCGTCCATCTTTTCGAGGAAGTTGATCATCCGCAGGAGGGTGGTCTTGCCCGAACCCGATGGGCCGATGATGACGATCCTCTGCCCCTTCTCGATGTCGAGGTCCACGTGGTCGACGGCGGTGAGGCTGCCGTAGCGCTTGACGACTCCCTGCAGTTCTATCATCGGTTCTCGTATACCCCCAGCCGGTCCTCGATCTTACGGAAGGTGACCGTGAAGATGCTCGTGAGGATCAGGTAGATGATGGCCGCCTGGGCCAGGATGTAGATGTTGAACGTGGCGGAGAAGATCTGGTTCGCGGCCCGCATGAGCTCCACCATGGCGATGGTGGACACGAGCGCGGTGTCCTTGATGAGCGCGATGAACTCGTTGCCCACGGGCGGCACGAGCCTCTTGTAGGTCTGGGGCACGATGATCCTGCGCATGGCCTGCCAGTAGCTCATGCCGATGGCCTTGGCGGCCTCCATCTGGCCCGAGTCGATGCTCTCGATGGCGCCGCGCATGATCTCGGCCAGGTAGGCGGAGTAGTTCAGCCCCAGGCCCAGCACGGCCGCGGTGAACGGGTCGAGCACGATGCCCATCGAGGGCAGGCCGTAGTAGATGAAGAAGAGCTGCAGCAGCAGCGGCGTGCCCCGGAAGATCCAGATGTAGAACCAGAAGACCGAGGAGATCAGCCGGTTCCTGCTGATCCTGCCGAGCGCGACGAAGAGCCCTCCTATGGGAGAGATGGCCATGGTGATGAACACCAGGAGCAGGGTCATGGAGGTGGCCTTCACCAGGGTGGGGAAGAAGGTCTTCATGTCCTTGAGGAACCGGAGCCACTCCGGGGTCTGGGCGATCTGGGCCTGGCCGAGCATGTTCTTGGCCTCGAGGTTGTCCGGGAGCACCGCGAGGACCTCCCGGCACAGGCGCGCGCTCGACGCGAAGTCCTTCAGGCTGTAGTGGATCTTGGCTGCGTTGATGTGGGCCTGGACGAAGATGCCGGCATCCTCCCCCGGAGGCGGTGGTGGGATCTGATCGAACACGGCGGCCGCCTCGGCCAGCCTGTCATCCTGGACGAGCTTCGTTCCGCGGGCCAGCAGCTCGTACTGGTCCGGCTGTGCTGCATCTGCCTGGCTGAAGCTGACGAAGAGGAAGGCGAGCAGGAGGCCCAGTGCGCTGAAAAGCGCACCGGGCCGGTTTGTGCATGAGACGCTACTTCTTGGTCGTGATGTCATCCCCGAACCACTTGATGGAAATCTTCTTCATGGTGCCGTCTTTGAACATGCCGTCCAGCGTCTTCTGGATCTGCTCCTTGAGCGCCACGTCCTCTTTCCTGATGCCGATGCCGATGGGCTCGGAGAGGAGGGACTCCTTGAACACGACGTACTCGCCGGGCTTCTGGGAGAGGTAGTAGCGGCCCACCAGCTCGTCCACCGCCAGGGCGTCGATCCTGCCGATCTTGAGGTCCATGAACGCCTCGGTGTTCTTGTCGTACTTCTTGATCTCCTTGAACTTCTTGTTCAGCTTGGCCAGCGCCTCCTCGGAGGTGGAGCCCAGCTGCACGCCCACGACCGTGGACTCGCCGAGGTCCTTGAGGGCCTTGATCTTCTTGTTGCCCGCCTTCACCACGATGACCTGCTTCTCCATGATGTAGGGCTTCGTGAAGGCGATCTCCTTCTCGCGCTCGGCCGTGATGGACATGCCGGACCACACGATGTCGAACTTCTTGGACTTGAGCGACAGGACAACGGTGTCCCACGGGGTGGGCAGGTGCTCGATCTTGATGCCCAGCCTCTTGCCCAGCTCCCTCGATGCGTCGATGTCGAAGCCCACGAGCTCGTTCTTGTCGTTGCGGAACTCCATGGGGGGGAAGGCGTCGTCGATGCCGATGACGAGCTTGCCCGCCTTCTTCACGTCGTCCCACGAGGTGTCTGCGGCGAAGGTGCTCGAAGCAAGGGTGATCCCTAAAACGATCAGGCCTAGAATCAACAGGTGTTTCTTCATGATATGCTCCCCCTCGATTTTTTATTGAGGAATTTCCCCGGCTATTTAAGCACAAATGCCGCCGGGAACAAACAACAAAGGTGTCTTGATGGGGAAGATCCCCGGAGAATGGCTCTGGGGGATATTTTCAAGGGGCCCTCCATGACGGGTGGAAGCCGGGCCAACCCGTTCTTGGGTCGGCCCGGCGGGGCGTTATCATAAGGATTAGACCCCGCTCCAGGAGGGGGACCACCCACAGGGAGGATGAGATGGAAGCAGGAATGATTCCCGCCGTTCGCATCGGCGCGCTGGCAACCGGCGCGTTCGCCACCGGGGCCCGGGCCATGGGTGTGCTCGCCGTGGGCGCCCTGGCCATCGGTGTGCTGAGCATCGGCCTGCTCAAGGTCAGGAAGATGAGGATCAGGTCGCTGGTCATCGACGAGCTCACCGTGGGCAGGCTCACGGTGAGGGAAGGGCCGGGGAGCATGGAGCCGCCCGTAGGGTAGGAAAGTCTCCCCAGGCCTTTCCTCCTTCCATCGGGGTCGGAGTCGGTATCGGTATCGGGGTCGAAAAGGAGAATCGGGATCGACCCCGACCCCGACCCCGAGCGCATCGCGCCCCATCGGAAGCCCAGGCAGGGGAAGAACGCAAGCAGCCATGCCATCGAGTCTTTGCGCATCCTTGAGAAGAGCGCCCTCTGCACTTAGAATGAGAATAGTGACACCACCGATCGCTTCGGAAGGGAGGTCCCATGGCTGAAGGCTCGGAGAGGAAGCCGGAAGAGATCAGGCAGGAGGTCTATTCCCAGCTCGTCTGGGATACCCGCGTCAACGCCTCGGACATCGACGTGGAAGTGAAGGACGGCAAGGTCATCCTGAAGGGCCTGGTGCCCAGCTACCTCGATGTGTGGGAAGCGGAGGACGACGCCTATGCCATCGAGGGCGTGAGGTACGTGGAGAACCGCCTCAAGGTCAGCCCGCCCCCGCACTTCCCGGTCCCCGGCGACCCGGAGATCGCCTCCAAGGTGCGCAGCCTCCTGGAGTGGAACCCGAATATCGACGCCCGGGGCATCGATATCTCCGTTGACAGGGGCCTGGTCACCCTCATGGGCACCGTGGAGTCCATCTGGCAGAAGCACAGCGCCGGCCGCATCGCCGAGGACGTGGCCGGGGTCGTGGGGGTGAACAACGAGATCAGTGTGGAGCCGTCCGTCGCGGTCACGGACGAGGACATCCGGACCGACATCATCGGCACGCTCGTGCGGAACTCCTTCATCGACGCGGGCATGGTGAACGTGCACGTGAAGCACTGCGTGGTGACCCTGAGCGGCACGGTCCATGACTACTACGCCTACCGCACGGCCGAGGAGATCTCCCGCTCCACCCAGGGGGTCAAGGACGTGAACAACAACCTCGTCATCGCATGATCCTCCTTCGTTAAAAAAGCTGCGGAGGACAGGTCCTCCTTCAGTCGATCTCGACCCCGATCTCGATCCATATGCCGGTTATCCGGACTGCTGGTGCGCCGTCTCGAGGGGGAGGTACACCGTGATCACGGTGCCCCGGCCGACGGCGCTTGCGGCCGTGACCGCCCCGCCGTGGTTCTTCACGATCCCGTGCACCACGGACAGGCTCAGGCCCGCCCCTTCGCCTTCCCCCTCCGGGGTGTAGAACGGCTCGAAGATGTGCTCGATGGTCTCCTCCGTCATCCCCGGCCCCGTGTCGCTCACCCTGATCCTGGCGTAGTCGCCCACGGCGAGGTCAGGGGAGATGAGCACGGCGGACTCTTCGTCGAGGAACACCCCCGAGAGGTCCACCTCCAGGGTGCCGCCTTTCCTGCGCATGGAGTGGCCGGCGGTGCTGCCCAGATTGACGAGCACCTGCTTGATCTGGGTGGAGTCGGCCAGGACCCGGGCCTCTTCCAGCGAGCGGGTGTAGCGGATCTCGATGGTGGAAGGCAGGGAGGCCCTGAGGAAGTTCATGGCCTCCTCGGCGGTTGCGACGATGTTCAGGGGCCGCTTGAGCTGGGGGGTCCTGCGGCTGAAGGTGAGGAGGTGCTTTACGAGCTCGATCCCATAGGAGATGGCGTGCATCATCTCCTCCAGCATGGGGTAGTGGGGGTTCGTGCGGCCAAGGTCGGCCATGAGCACCTCGGTGTCGATGAGGATGGGGGTGAAGGCGTTCTTGAGGTTCTGAGCGATGCCGCCGGCGAGGTTCCCGAGGGCCTCCATCTTCTGCGTCTGGAGGAGGTGCTCCCGGAAGCGCTCCTCCTTCCTGCGCTCGCTGATGTCGATCCCGATGCCGATGAGCGACCCGTCCGAGAGGCGCACATAGGCCCAGGAACTGGGCAGGATCATGCCCGAGCGGGTGGTGAGCTCCAGGTCCTTCCAGCCGGGGCGCGCCTTCATCATGAACTCCCACACCTCCTTGCGGTAGGCTGCGTCGGGGAAGCAGGCGGCGATGAGGTTCATGCTCCGGGCCTCCTGCAGGGACCACCCCGCGAGCTCCTCGAAGGCCTTGTTCACCAGCCTGATGGAGCCTGACGAGTCGTAGAAGGTGAGCATCACGGGGATGTTGTCGATGATGGTGAGCAGAAGCTCCTTCTGCTCCTCGAGCCTGCGCCCTGTCTGCCGCAGGCTCTTCATGTGCTCGGCGAACTGCTGCCCCAGCTCCTCGTTGGCCTTCCTGAGGGCCTCCTCACCCTCCCTGACGGCGGTCACGTCCTCGAAGAAGAGGGTGAAGCACCCGCCTGCGGGCACGATGCGCACCGAGATCCAGGGGTGCCCGCGGTCCTGGAGGCGGGTCTCTAAGCGCTGGACCGCATTCTCTTTCTCTGCTCTCGCTGTGGCGCCTGAAAGCTGGGAGGACACGGACAGCGGCAGGAGCTCCTCCAGACGGCTCCCCTCGACGTTCTCATCGGGCCTGCCCAGGATGGCCAGAGCGGCCGGGTTTGCATACCTGACGCGGCGGTCGGCGTCGATCCGCACCACCCCCGTGTCGAGCCTGTCGAAGACCTCGACGAGGTCTGCAGGCAGGGCGTGATGCTTTGAATGCCACTTGAAATGCGGCGTGTGATCGCCGGTGTGCCCCATGGCCAAGCTCCTTTTTCCGTGCCGGTGCGTTGTCCCCGAAAGGCAGGCCTTCCATTCGGCGGGGATACGGCAATGTCGCAGGATTATATTTTGATGAGCCCGAAGGGCTGAAAGATGCGCGGCACCGGTTCGTTGAGATCGCACGGCCGGGAAATATCATAATTGTTTATGCTCGAGGATCGCATCATCACCTCCGTCATCGAGGCATGGTCCCTGGATCAGGCCCACCCCCTGCACGAGCGGATCCAGATCCCCGAGCCCCCCTTTCACCACGTCAAGGCCCTGGTGGAGACCGCGTACCTCGCCAGCCTGGAGCGGGAGGAGGACCGGCCCATCCGGTTCGCCCTGGTCCTGGCCGACCCCGGGCCGGACAGGGCCGCACGCGGGGAGAGGCGGCCGCCCGAGTACCTGCTCCACCTCCAAAGCCCCCTGCCGCTCACCATCGATTCCATAGCCAAGCTCGCCCCCGCCCTGGACCCGAGCATCAGCGCCATGGCGGTGGGCCTCACCGGCGACGATGGTGAGCTGTTCATCTGGGGCGTGTTCACTTTCTCGCCCACCTCCCAGTACTTCAACGAGATCCCGCCGTGGGTCTACGGGGACCTGGCCTTCCGGCCGGACTTCTTCACCGTGTACGCGAGCAACGCGGGCTCGCTCCTGATCTCACGCCACAACAGCCAGATCGGCAGGATCCTCAACGGCGAGTTCCTGCCCGCCACGCCGTCGCCCTTCACCATGAAGTCCCTGGGGCGCTACCTGGTGCAGTCGGTCCAGGAGCACGAGCTCTACACCAAGTACGGCGACGCCTACTGGCGCCTGTACCGGGAGACCATGGAGCTGCTCCTGGCGGAGGCGGGGACGAGGGGGCACGGCTCCATCTTCGTCCTGGTGCCCCCGGCCGCCCTTCCGGTGAGCCACGTCATCCCGCGCTTCGGTTTTCACGAAAAGGTCGGCATCAGCCATCTCATGGACGAGCTCCTCCGGGACGACCTCGATGTGCCCACGAGCATCGCCGTCCGCAGCACCTTTGCCGACCGGGTCAGGTTCCTCGCCCAGCTGGGCACGGTGGACGGGGCGGTCATCCTGAGCTCGGAGTTCGGCCTCGAGAGCTTCGGGGTCATGCTGGCAGCCCCGCCATGGCAGGGCGTGGTCGTCACCGGGCCCGACGGCTTCGGCGAGGGGGGAGGGGAGGTGCTGAACCCGGCGCGCCTGGGGATGCGGCACAACTCGGCCCTGGCCTTCGCAGGCGCCGTGGACGGGAGCATCGCCTTCGTCATCTCCCAGGACGGCCCGGTGCGGGTGTTCGTGAAAAGCGACGAGAGCACCCTGCTCTACTGGCCCGACTGCTGCAGCGCCTCCATGGCGCCGTGAAAAGGAGGTCTACCGTGGGACGCCACATCCTCTGCATCAACAGCGGCTCGTCGTCCATGAAGTTCTCCATGTTCCGGGTGGACGGGACGGAAGAGCTCGGTGCATCGGGCGCGGTGGAGCGCATCGGGCTCAAGGGCGGGGTGATCTGGCTCAGGGACGGGGAAGGGAAGACCCTGGTGGACAGGCAGGAAGATGTCCCGGACCACAACTCGGCGGTCGGTGCGATGTTCGCCCAGGCGGTCGGATGCTGCGGACTGCCGGTCCCGGATGCCGTAGGGCACCGGGTGGTCATGGGAGGGGCCCGCCACTACGGTCCCGAGGTCATCACGCCTTCGCTCGTCAAAACCCTGCGGGAGCTGATCCCCCTCATGCCCCTGCACCTCCCGGGCGAGATCAGGGGCATCGAGGGTGTGGTGGCGCACTACCCCGGGCTCAGGCAGGTGGCCTGCTTCGACACGGCCTTTCACCGGAGGATGCCCGAGATCGCCAAGTGGATGCCGCTCCCCCGGGGACTCTGGCACGAGGGCCTCCACCGGTACGGGTTCCACGGCCTCTCCTACGAGTACATCGTGAGCGCGCTGGGTGAGAAGATCAAGGGGCGGGCGGTCATCGCGCACCTGGGCAACGGGGCCAGCATGGCAGCGGTCAGGGACGGGACCCCGCTGGACACCACCATGGCGTTCTCCCCCATGGGGGGACTCATGATGGGCACCAGGTGCGGGGACCTCGATCCGGGGGTGGTGACCTATCTCCTCAATGAAAAGGGGTACACGGCTTCCCAGCTCGAGACGCTCCTGGGCGGGCAGTCCGGCCTGCTCGGGGTTTCGGGTGTCAGCCCGGACATGAAGACCCTGCTGGAAAAAAGCGACACCGACCCCCACGCCTTCCAGGCGATCGAGCTGTTCTGCTACACGGCGCGCAAGTTCATCGGCGCCATGACGGCCGTCATGGGCGGCATCGACCACCTGGTGTTCACGGGCGGTATCGGGGAACGGGCCGCCCCGGTGCGGTGGCTGATCTGCAGCCCCCTGGCCGGCATGGGCATCGTGCTCGACCCCGCGCTCAATGATGCCGGAGCCGAGATCATATCGAAGGAGGGGAGCCGCTGCACGGTGCGGGTGGTCCCCACGAACGAGGACCTCGTGATCGCCAGGCACACCAGTGCGCTGCTGTACGGGGGCTCAGGGGGAGGGCGGGTATGAGGTGCTGCTTCGGCAACTTCAACGACATGCTCAAGGAGGCGCACGGGCTCGCCCCCATCCCCACGGCGGTCATCGACGCGGACGAGCCGTACGTGCTCGAGGGTGCCTGCCAGGCTGCGGTGGCGGGCTTCATATCCCCCATCCTCGTGGGGGAGGAGAAGGCCGTCCGGAGGCTTCTCGACGGCATCGACTGCAAGCGGGATTTTCCGGTCATAGGCGCCGAGAGGGTCGAAGACATGGCGGAGAAGGGCGTGGAGCTCGTGGAGAAGGGGGAGGCGCAGGCGCTCATGAAGGGCCACCTGCATACCCACGAGTTCCTGCACCCCATCCTCGCCCACCACCTCCAGGGCAGGCACCGGATCTCCCACGTGTTCGTCGCTGACCTCGAGACCTACCCCAAGCTCCTCTTCATCACGGATGCGGCGGTCAACATCGCGCCCGACCTCATCACCAAGAAGGAGATCGTGCAGAACGCCGTGTGGCTGGCGCGGCTCATGGGGGTTGACACACCCAAGGTCGCAGCCCTGTCCGCGGTGGAGGTGGTCACGCCGTCCATCGCGTCCACCATCGACGCGGCGTGCCTGGCAAAGATGGCCCAGCGGGGCCAGATAGAAGGCGCCGTGGTGGACGGGCCCCTGGCGTTCGACAACGCCATCTCCGCCGAGTCGGCCAGGATCAAGGGCATCGAGAGCCCGGTGTCGGGCGATGTGGACGTCCTGCTCGTCCCGGACCTGGAGTCGGGCAACATCCTGGCCAAGGATCTCGAGTACCTCTCGGGCGCCCGGATGGCTGGCATCGTGCTCGGGGCCAGGGTGCCCGTGGTCCTCACGTCCCGTTCCGACCCGCCCCAGGCCAGGCTCCTGTCCTGCGCCGTGGCCTCGCTGGTGAGCCACCGCATGCGGGAAGATGAGGCATGAGCATGCAGGGGGCCCTGACGGCGTCCCCTGATGAAGGGCTCACTTTCTGATCGGCAGCTTGAACCCGGGCGTGCGGTAGCGGTTGAAGGGGCGTGTGTAGCTCCACGTGAACAGCCCGCGCAGCCGCTTCGTGCCCGAGAGCCTGAACAGGATGCCGTCGAGCGCGGTCATCTGGAGGAGGAAGAGGCCGACGCCCAGGGCCGGGGCGATCTTCAGCCCCACCAGTGCCGCCAGGAGCCTGCTGCGGTTGAGGGAGGGACGGGAGAGGACGAACCCGAGCGATTTGATCCCAAGCGCGGTGAGGGCGACGTTCGCTGCCAGATGAAAAGCCAGCAGCAAAGGCGAGGTCTGGATCGCCCCCTCGGGGCAGATGTTGAAGCACCGGCAGCAGTCCTCGCAGTGCATGCCCCAGCGGGGCCGCTTCCCCTCGAGGGTGATGTTGGAGACGGGACAGGCTTTCACGCACAGGCCGCAGGCCGTGCACCGATCGTCGGCGATGAAGGTCTTGCCCAGGGTGCGCCGTCCCGGCCCCCGGAAGAGCTGGGCAACGGTCCAGGACCATGCGGTGTGGAAGGTGCCGCACCGGTAGAGCGAGCGCCTGCCCGAAAGGAGGGCCTCCGCATACGCCTGCGCCGCTGCGTCGCCTTTTGTGATGATCGCCTCCGCCTCGGCCCCTGAGGGCGGGTTCACGGCCTGGATCCAGGTGTCCGGGTAGCCCGCGTCTCCGGAGAGCACCACGTCGTAACCCCTGCGCTTCAGGATACGCTCCATCTCCTCGAGGCCCTGGCCCGCGAACCCTCCTTCCCTGCCCGGCTCGGCAGAGCCGCCCCGGGTGGTGAAGAGCGCGGCCTTCGCGCCGAAGGCGCGTGGGAGCATCCGGGCGTACCTCCTCACCAGGGAGGGCGCTGCCCAGCTGTAGGTGGGGTAGGCCACCACGGTGAAATCCGGGACCTCCCGGGGAGGCGCGGTGTCCCCGTCGATGGAGCGGAGCTCCACCGCATGGCCCGCCTCCTCGAGCATGCGCCCGATGAGGGATGCCGCCCTGCCCGTGTTGCCGCTGCCGGTGAAGAAGTGGATGACCGTTCTCATGGTGCGGGACATCTTAGGATATTTCTGCCTGTCGTTCCATGGGGAACATGGCTGGTTCTCAACGCGGCGCTACTCCAACCTGGTGACCTGCCGGGACCCCGAACCCTCTTCCGGGAAGAACTCGCCCACCGCCAGGCCGAAGCGCACACCTTTGGAATCCACCACCACGATCCTCAGGTCGCTCGTTACGCTCTTCCTCCTGCCGTCCGCGTCCAGGCGCTCGTCCCACTGGCGCGCATCCTCCGCGATCACACTCTCGGCGGACCTGCGGTCGGCGATGCGCTCGCGCCGGTCGTGTGCGGTCTTACCGTCCTTGTCCTCGTAGACGCGCTCGATCCCCAGGGCGTCGGCCAGCCGGATCAGCGGGACGATGCTCCCCCGGTAGTTGAGCACCTCTGTCATCCCCACCCTCTCCACGTGCCTCTTGACCCTCTCGGCCGGGATGTAGATGAGCTCGGCCACGTTCACCCGCGGGATGGTGATACGCTCCGCCCCCACCGAGACAAAGAGAGAGGGGGTGACAGCCTGCCTGATGCGGCTGGTGCCCAGCACGAGGGCCCTGGCGAGGGCCATGAGCCCATGGTTGAAATCCACTGTTCCGAGGGGGCTTAAGGGAGTGTCGTCGCTGTCCATGTCGTGTCTCCTCACGTCCCGCTCACTGCCGGCAGGATGAAGGCCATCCCCTGGCAGGGCATAAGGTGATCCCTCCGGTGAAGGATCGCTTCAGTCATGTATCGTCATCCGGCTTTTCTTATTCCCTGTCTTCATCGGCGTCGGGGTCGGTATCGGTATCGGGGTCGATCCCGATAGTTTTCTTTCGACCCCGACCCCGAGCGCATCGCGCTCCATCGGGCGCTTCCCTGTCCGCCAGTCAGATGACCGCCCGTACGGGGAGAGCGTGCTCCTACCTCGCGGGCTTTCTGCCGCGGATGGACCAGTAGAGGTTCACACCGAAGAGCTTGAAGTACTCGATCTCCTCGATGGGGCAGCCGGCGCCCTCCACGAGCGCCGGGTAGTTCCACACCGGGTGGAACACGGCCTCGGTGGTGGAGGAGTAGATGGAGATGGCGATGTACCAGTTGATCTTCTGCACGACGGATCTCCAGCCCTGCGGCTCGGGCAGGACGAACTCGCCGCACACGAGGCAGCCGCCCGGCTTCACGAGCGTGCCCAGGTGGTTCGCCACCTCCTTGACCCTCGTCTCGTTGAACACGTTCAGGAAGAAGTTGGCGATGACCATGTCGTATTTCTCGACGTCCCTGATGTTGAAGATGTCGTCGTTGATCATGGTGATCTCTTTCGGGGGCCGCTCCCTCTCGATGCGCCTGCGCATGTGCTTGAGCATGGTGGCCGAGAGGTCCACGGCCGTGACGTCCACGCCCAGCTTGCTCGCCTCGATGGCCTCGGTGCCGTGCCCCACGCCTGCCACGAGGAGCTTGTCCCCGGGCTTGAGGTGCTTGAGCTGCGCGTTCTTGCACCGGGGGATTTGCCCCAGGCTGTACAGGGTCCCGGTGAGCTCATACTGAAATCCCACGAGCCAGTAACCGTCTTTCATGGTACGCCCCCTTCATCTGAGCTGCCTTGCTTCAAGGCCTGAAATCTCATCTCTTGCGCCGTGCGCGCCCCTTACAGGGGGCGCATTGAATGGTTCAGGATAGCGCCAAGTTGTCTTGTCTGTCAACAATGTAATTTTATTATTCAAATTGAACGCAGGGTCTTGCCCGTAAAAGAGTGGACTGATCAGCGCCGCTGTTCCCTTCCCTCCTGGCGGGCTATTTCAGGCCCTTGGCATTGAAGAAGGAAGAATACTGCCGGTCAATGCCCTGGATGTGGTCCTTGAGCCAGTCCCTCAGGAAATACATGATCTCGATGGACAGCCCGAGCCTTCCCTTCTCGTACCCGTCCAGGAACTCGCCCACCTTTTTGACGAACGAGGCGTGCGCCTGCTTGTGGGAGACCGCGGCAGGGTAGTTGAACCGGTCGAAGAGCTTTTCCTCGTGGGAGAAATGGGTGACGGTGTATTCGAGGAGCCCTTTCAGCGTACGCTCCATCGCCTCCTTGCCCTTCTTCTGGCTCATGGCGTCGCTCAGGTCGTTCATCAGGCCGACGAGTTTTCTGTGCTGCCGGTCGATCTCGCCTACGTTCACGCTCAAGGCGTCGGTCCACTGGATGAGCGACATGCCTTTTCCTCCTGAATTGATCTGTTCCTGTCCTTTCGGCCACGTGCCGTCCGGAGATGAATGGAACTTCCCTGAAGGTCATTCCCTCACCCGGGGATGAAGCGGTAGCCCTCCCCGTAGATGGACTGGATCACCTCGGTGCCGGGCATGGCCGCGGTGATCTTCTTGCGCAGGTTCTTGATGTGGGAGTCGATGGTGCGGTCGTAGCCCTCGAACTCGTAGCCCTGGACCATGGCCACCAGCTCGGTGCGGGAGAACACCCGGTTCGGGTGGGACATGAGCACCTTGAGCAGCTTGAACTCGCTGGGCGTGACCTTGACCGGGCTGCCTTCGGCCGTGACCTGGCGGGTGTCCTCGTTCAGGGTGATGCCCCCTAAGGAGATGACCTTCTCCTCCGGGGCCGGGCGCATCCGGCGGAGCACGGCCTTCACCCTGGCCACCACCTCCCGGGGGCTGAACGGCTTGCAGACGTAGTCGTCCGCGCCGAGCTCCAGGCCGATGAGGCGGTCGATCTCCTCGACCCGCGCCGTGACCATGATGACGGGCACGCTGGAGAACTTCCTGATCCCCTTGCACACCTCCATGCCGTCGAGGCCCGGGAGCATGACGTCCAGCAGGATGAGGTCCACCGGCCGTTCTTTCAGGAAGGGGATCACCGTATCGCCCCGTTCGAGGATGGTCGTCCGGAACCCGGACCTCTCGAGGTAGTCCTTCATGACCGCCGCGATCTTGGCCTCGTCTTCCACGATGAGGATGTGCTCTTGCGCCATGGCACCTCCCTTCACTCAGGCCCGTTCACGGGGAGCTCAACGGTGATCCTCAACCCCCCCAGCGACGAGCGCGATGCTTGAATGGACCCCCCGAAGGCCTCGACGATGCCCCTGCTGATGGCCAGGCCGAGGCCCGTGCCGCCGTGGCTGCGGGAGCGCGACCCCTCGAGGCGGAAGAGGCGGTCGAATATCTTCTCGAGCGCTTCGTCCGGCACGCCAGGTTCGGAGTCCTCGAACACGATGCGTAAGCCCGAGTCCGTGCGGTCCTGCCAGACCTTGAGCCTCCCCGGGGCCTCGGTGTACCTGAGCGAGTTCTCGAGGATGTTGGCGAACACCTGAAACAGCCTCTCCCGGTCGGCCTTCAGCACGGCGTCTTCATCCGTGAACACACCCTGCTCGATGGCGATGCCCGCCTGGGAGAAGCGCAGCGCAAAGGACTTGAGCGCCCCTTTCAGGACCTCCACTGCCCGCACGTCCTCGAGCTTCAGGGAGAGGTTGCCGCTGTCCGCCAGGGACAGCTCCCTGAGGTCCTCCACCAGGGAGCCCAGGCGCATGATCTCGGCGTGCAGCGACCGGAGGTTCTCGGCGTCGGCCTTCCTGACGCCGTCCTGCATGGCCTCGATCTCGCCTCTCAAGATGGCGATGGGCGTCCTCAGCTCGTGGGAGATGTCCGAGATCCACTGGCGGCGGGAGTCCTCGTAGCGCTCGAGGGTCCGGGCCATGAGGTTGAAGTCGTGGGCGAGCTGGCCCAGCTCGTCGCCCGTGTCCACGGAGATGCGCGTGTCGAACTTCCGGGAGGCGATGTCCCGGGCCCCTGCCGTGAGCCTGCCCACGGGTTTGAGGAGGTGGCGGGACAGGAGGTAGGAGGCCAGCGCTGACAGGACGAGGGCCGTCAGGGCGATGATGAGGAAGGCCCGGGCCTGCTGGTGGAGAAAGGCCTGCTCCAGCGGGGCCGTCAGATCCCCGCGCTTCCGCAGGCCGAGCCACCCCACGGTGCGTCCGTCCACCTCGATGGCCCTGAGGAGGTGGTCCCGGGAGGTGAGCGACCTGCCGGCCAAGGCCTGCATGCGGGAGTCGAAGAGGGTGAGCCTGCCTTCCATGAAGGGGACGGCAGGGCCCATGTGGGGAGGGCACGCCGCGGGACCGCTTTCCGGGGTCCCCATGCGCCCTCTGCCGTGCATGCCCATGCCCCGCCCGAAGCCGGGCCGGTCGGGCCGGAGCATGCGCCGGAAAGCGTTTGCGTCCTCCCTGATGAACCCCCAGCCGCCATGGCTGCGGTACTCGTCGGACAGCTTGTCGACCAGCTCGCCCAGCCGCTCCATCTCGCCCCTGTTCACGAAGTCCTCGAAGCCGTGCCGCACGAAGTACCCCATGATCCCGGTCATGAGCACCACCACGATGAGACTCGTGGCGAAGAACGCCAGGAAGATCTTGAACGCGAGCCGTACCTTCATCCTGCCTTTCATGGTACCCTACCAGTAATACACGTCCGAAGGCTTTTCAAACAATTTCGGGCATCACCACAGACTTCCCATGATTCCTCCATACTTTCTCCACATTCGTCAGCTATCTTCTCCTGCAAGGATGGGTTGTGAGGGACCGATGCCCTGTTCCCTTAAGGCATCCTGAAAACGAAAGGAGAAGACACATGAAGAAAACGACGAAGATGAAGACACTGGTTTTCGTGGGGATCTTTGCCGTGATGGCCGTCCCCGTCCTCCTGCGCGCTGCAGACGATTACCGCAGACCCTGCGGCCCGCCGTCCGTACCCCCGTGCTTTGCCGCCGACTACGATGAAGACAAGGACGGCAGGCTCTCCGAGGCCGAGGAGAAGAAGGCGCACGAGGCCTTCCTGAAGCTCTACGACAAGGACAGGGACGGAAAGGTCTCCGGCAGCGAGTTCGACGCGGTCCGGGCCGACGGCGGCAAGAGGCTCTTCGCCCGGGCGGACACGAACAAGGACGGCAAGCTCACCCTCGAGGAGTTCAATGCGGCACGGCCGGACTGCCCCCGGGGCGGGAAAGGATACATGCGCGGCGGCAGAGGCGCTTTCATGGGCGGCAAGGGAAGGCCCTGCTGCCGGTAGGCCTCTGACCCGGCAAACAAATAGATGAAGCAGGATCCCGGCACGGAAGCCTGATACCGTTTACGGCAACTGTGCCGGGTCGATAAAACCCACAAACGTTACCCCCTCTCTCTTCCACGGGCACCGGCAGGGACTTTCCCCCTGCCGGTGCCTTTTTTTTCTGATCCGGCAGACACATCCCTTCAAACGGGGTCCCGGCATGGGGCTGTATGCCGTTCACGGCAACAGGTTCCGGATCAATAAAAAGTTATCATAATGAAATCATTCTCTGATTGTTTGACACAAAGGTCAGCGTTCTGTATACTTCCCACGGCTGGAAATGACGGGCGGCACCATACCCTGTACGAGAGGAGACGCGTCAATGAGCAACATCATCAACCGGGACACCATCGGCGACATGGCACGGCGGGCGGCGACCAAGTACGGCGACAAGATCGCCATCATCTTCCGCGACATCAATCTTTCCTTCTTCGACCTGGAGCGGGAATCCAGACGCTTTGCCCACCTCATGGCAAAGTACGGCGTGAAGAAGGGCGACCGGGTCGCGGTCTATGCCTACAACTCGCACTACTACCCCATCAGCATGATCGGGCTGGCCAAGATCGGCGCGGTGCAGGTCCCCATCAACTACATGCTCAACGCCGAGGAGATCGCCTACATCGTCAACCACTCGGGCTCGAAGGTCTTCATCGTGGAGGACACGCTCTATCCCATCATCGCCCAGGCCCAAACGAAGTTCGAGACCGTCGAGAAGTGGGGCTTCATCCCCTTGGGCGACTCCATGGTCCCGGACGGCTTCTTCGACCTCATCGCCGAGATGAAGGACATGTCCGTCGAAGAGCCCCAGGTGGAGGTGAGCGCGGAAGACATCGTGCAGATCCCCTACACCAGCGGCACCGAGTCGAAGCCCAAGGGAGCCATGCTCTCCCACCGCGCGCTCATGTCGCAGTACCACTCCTGCATCTTCGACGGCCAGTACGACACCTACGACGTGAGCCTCCACGCCCTGCCGCTCTTCCACTGCGCCCAGCTCCACTGCTTCCTCATGCCCTACCTGTACGTGGGCGCCACCAACGTCATCATGCACAAGGCGGATGCGCTCGAGATGATCAGGAACATCGAGAAGTACCAGATCACCCACATGTTCGCGCCGCCCACCGTGTGGATCGGCATCCTCAACCACCCCGAGTTCAAGAGCTACAACCACAGCTCGCTGAAGAAGGCCGCCTACGGGGCCAGCATCATGCCCGTGGAGATCATCAAGCAGCTCTCCGTGGCCTTCCGGGGCCTGAAGCTCTGGAACTACTACGGCCAGACCGAGATGGGGCCGGTGGCCACCATCCTGAAGCCCGAAGACCAGCTCCTGAAACCCGGCTCCGCGGGCAAGCCCGTGCTCAACGTGGAGACCAGGCTCATGGACGACGAAGGGAAATTCGTGCCCAACGGCGAGGTGGGCGAGATCGTGCACCGCTCCGGCCACGTCATGACGGGCTACCTGAACGACCCGGACAAGACGAGCGAGGCCTTTGCCTACGGCTGGTTCCACAGCGGGGACCTGGGCAAGTTCGACGAGGATGGGTACCTCTACGTGGTGGACCGCAAGAAGGACATGATCAAGACCGGCGGCGAGAACGTTGCCTCCCGCGAGGTGGAGGAGGTGCTGTACCAGCACCCGGGCGTCGAGGAGGTGGCGGTCATCGGCCTGCCCGACCCCAAGTGGATCGAGATCGTGGCGGCGGTCGTCGTGCCCAGGAGGGGCTCCGAGCTCACCGAAAAGGAGCTCATCGCCTACTGCAAGGAGCACCTGGCCGGCTTCAAGTGTCCCAAGAAGATCGTGATCACGGACAAGCTCCCCAAGAACCCCTCGGGCAAGATCCTCAAGCGCGAGCTCAAGGCGATTCTGAAGTAGGAGGCCCACCGGCTACGGTTTCCCTGTGGGATCCGGGCCGTGCCTGGAAAGGAAAAGCCCGTCGGGGAAACGGCATGTCCGCATCCCCAACGGGCTTTTGTCCGAGGGTACCCGATCAGCCCGCATGGTGCCGGGCCTGTCCGGCGGCTACTGCCCGGGCTGCTCTTCCTGCACCTGGGCCGCGTTCTTGAAATATTCCTCGTTGAGCGTGACCGGGTGGTTCTTCTTCACGCTCTCGATGAGGGTCTTCACGGTGGAGTCGCTCTTCTCTGCCCTGAGCCCGTTCACGATGGACTCCCTGGCCTCGTCGAGGCTCTGCTGCTTCTGATCCTCTGCATCGTCGCACATGATGATGTGGAAGCCGTAGGCGGACTTGACCACGCCGCTCATCTGCCCCTTCTTGAGCTCGAAGGCCGCCTTCTCGAACTCGGGGACCATGGCCCCCCTGTTCACCCAGCCCAGGTCGCCGCCCTGCTGGGAAGATGGGCACTTCGACTTTTCCTGTGCGATCTTGGAGAAGTCCGCGCCCTTCTTGAGCTCTGCCAGGATCGCCTTGGCCTCGGGCTCGGTGGTCACGAGGATATGGCGCAGCTTCACCCGAGGACCGGTTACGAACTTGTCCTTGTTGTCGTTGTAGTGCTTCGAGACCTCCTCGTCGGTGATCTTGATCTCCTTGACCGCCGATTCAGCCAGGGCCTTGGCCAGCATCTGCTCGCTTATGAACTCGAGCTTGAACTTGAGATCGGGGTCCTTGTCGAGCCCCTTCTTCCTGGCCTCGATGGCCATCATCTTGATCTCGGCCAGGCTGCTCACGAACTCCTTTTTGCCTTCGGGGGACTCGTACCGGGCCCGCACCTGCTCCGGGACCTGCGCGAGGATGGCGTCCACGTCCTTGTCCGTGATTTTTTGATCGCCGATCGAGGCCACGACCAGACCGCTCTTTCCGCCTTCGCCTCCTGCAGCCGTTGCATCCTTATCCTTCGAGCAGGCCGACATTGCCAGCACAAGCATTATTCCGACCACGACAAACCTTTTCACTAGAGCCTCCTATGCTTTAGATTTCATCACGAGGGTTCTCTACCACAACCGGAGGGTGAACGGAAAAGAAAAATACGGCGTTTTCCCCATCAGAAGGCAGGCCTGCCCGAGCCGGCTGCAGGGTCCAGGGAGAATTCCGCCGGCCGCGACGGGTCGATGGCGTACCACTCCCGGTCCACGCCCGTCGTCCAGGAGGCGTCCTCGATCCAGGCGTTCCTGCCGTCGGGCGAGCACACGAGGAGCACCACATCCCTGCCGTTGTGCCTGACGAGGATGGGCAGCCCGGCGAAAGCGCCCGCGAGCTCGGGCCTCTCCCTGAAGGCCGCCTCGAGGATCATGGCGTCTGGCAGGGGCCGGCCGCCTTCGGGAAAGAGGATCACGGTCTGGACCGCCATGGTGAGCTTGCCCACCACCGGGGCCAGTTCGTAGGGCTGGACCCTGCCCATGGCGGCGCAGCCGGCGAGGGCCAGCACGGCCCCGATGATGAGTCCTGCCCCGATCCTTCCAGTCCTTCTCACGATCCCTCCTCCCGAGAGCCGGACACGGCTCCCTTGCCTGCGTGCCGGGCCGCGCCCCGGCGTGCGGACGACAGAGCTGCGATACGGCTCCCGGTCAGGGGAGCCGCGGTGTCCATCAGTCCTTGTCTTTCTTTCCCTTGCCGCCCTTGCCTTTCCTGTCGATGTCTTTTTTCCCCCTGCCTTTGCCGTCGGCATAGAGGTGGTTGTCGCCGCGCTTCAGGGCGTGGAACTCCGGGGACCCGGGCTTGATGCCCAGGCTCTTGGCCAGCGCGCCCCAACCCTGTCCCTTCTGGGCCCTGTACCGCTCGACCACGTACTCAGGCGGCCTTCCCGACATCTCCCCCAGCCTGAGGATCATGTAGGCGTCCGCGGGTTTGTCCGCGATGCCGAGGACGGCATCGATCTTCTCGCCGATGAGGTTGAATCGTGTGGAGAGCTTTGATCTGAATCCCGAAGGGTCGGCTTCGGCCCTGATGTTGAAATCCCTGGTCCAGTCGAAATCGCCTGCCTGCGCCTGTGCCATGGGCACGAGCAGGAGCAGGGCCGCTGCCATGAAGAACCACTGAAACCTTCTCATTTTGTCTTCCTCCCTTTCCTGATGCACGGTGATGCCTGTGCCGCCTCTCAGCTGCGTTCCTCTCCCCGCTCGTGAGGGCCCGGAGACCGCCCCCTGTCCCGCCTGGCCCAGGCGCTGTACGCGCCGGTCAGGAGGGCCAGGGCGAGCCAGGCCCCCAGGACGGCGAACGGCACGGCGACCAGCCTCGGCCAGAAAACGGCCACGAGGGCCAGTGCCAGGAGTGTGACCCCTGCGGCGAGCATGATCTTCGACTCCGCGGGCCCCAGCTCCCTGCGGTTGGAGATGGCGGCCTCCACCACCCTGCCTGCCCTCAGGACCCCCACTCCGGCCCTGCCCATGCTGTCCTTTCCCCTGATCATCCTGGCCCGCGGCGGGCGCTTGGCGGCAGGGAGCACGGCGTGCTGCCTGCCCAGCTCGATCTCGGTGGAGTTAGCCAGGTCTTCGAGGTACATCCGCTCCATGGCCAGGGCGAACTCCTCGTCCTCCACGGCCACGTCGAGCTCGTAGTTGCCGATCCAGCTCAAGAGGTTCAGGTTGCTCGAGCCTATCCTGGCCCACCTGCTGTCCGCCACCGCGGTCTTGGCGTGGAGCATGGGGCCGTTCCACTCGAAGATCCTCACCCCTGCCTCCAGCAGGGGCTGGTATCCGGCCCTCGTGACCGCCCGCACGATGGGGATGTCCGTGGTGCCGGGCACGAGGAGCCTCACGTCGACACCGTCCATGGCCGCGGCCTGGAGCGCCTGGACGTAGGGCGTGAACCCGATGAAGTAGGCGTCCGTGAGCCAGAGCGAATGCCTCGCCGCCGCGGCGATGAGCTGGTCCAGGCGGAAGAGTCCGGCGGTGTTCGGGATGCTCGCCACCACCCGGAGGGTGACGTCCCCTTCCGGGTGTATGGAGCCCCGCCCGGGCACCTCGTCTTCGGGCAGCGCAGGCCCCATGGTGGCCCAGACGTCGGCGAAGGAGCGCTCGATGTCGGAGACGGCAGGTCCTTTCACCATGATGCCCGTGTCCCGCCAGGGCGGTATGCCGCGCTCGGGGCAGCCCACCCACATCCGGCCCACGCACAGGCCGGTGACGAACCCCACGCACCCGTCCACCGCGATCATCTTGCGGTGGTCCCGGCTGACCCAGCTCAAGGGGTGGCGGAGCCGGGGGGGATTGAAGCAGCGGACCTCGACACCGGCGGACGCAAGCTGCTCCCAGAACCTCCGGGAGGTCCTCCCCAGGGCCCCCATCCAGTCGTAGATCAGCCTGACCTTGACCCCCTGCCTGGCCTTGTCCTTCAGGACCCGGGCGAACAGCTCGCCCGTGTCGTCGTCGCGGAAGATGTAGTTTTCGAAGTGGATGCTCTTTTCTGCGGATTCCATGGCCTCGATCCAGGCGGGGTAGTTCTCGGAGGCGTCCTTGAGGAGCCTTACCTCGTTGCCCGGGATGAGCGGCGCGCCCGCGGCCCGGGAAAAGGCCTGCTCGGCAAGTATGCGCAGGGTGGTGTTCGTACCCGGCGACGGCCTCTGGAAAAATGGTTTCTTCTTCACGATGTCATGTTTTCTCCGAACACTACCATACCCAAATCAAAGGAGCCCATCCAGAGATTTTTCAGCCCGTCCTCATCCGTCCTTCCCGGCCTTTCCTCCGCGTAGCCCCGGCCTGCTGGAGGAACAGGCCGGCAACGATGAGCCCGAGGCCCGCAACGGTGGAGGCCAGGATCTCCTCCCCCACCAGGAAGCGGATGAAGACCAGGGAGAGGAAGGGTGAGAGGAAGATGAGGTAGCCCACCCGGGCCGTGTTTTCCGAGAGCCGCAGAGCCATGAGCCACAGCACGAAGGTCACCCCCATCTCGAAGAGGCCCACGTAGGCCGCCCCGGCGAGGCCCGCGGGCGAGGGGAGCGTAAGGCCCGTGGACAGCAGGCACCAGGCGAGGATGAAGGGCAGGCCGAACAGGAAGTTCAGGAGCAGGCCTGCCACGGGGTCCCGCGTGTCCCTGGTGTTGTAGATCCAGTAGAGCGACCAGAGCACGGTGCTGAAGAGGGCCAGCCCCACCCCGGCGAGGCTGACAGCCTGCATGCCCGCGAGGCTGCCGCGGGTGGAGATGACCACCACGCCCGAGTAGCACACGAACCCTGCCAGGATCTCGGATACGCCTATCCTCTGCCCCAGCAGCGGGATGGAGAGGAAGGTGATCGTCAGCGCCCAGGTGTAGTTGATGGGCTGGGCCATCTGGGCCGGGAGCCGGTCGTAGGCCTCGAAGAGCACGAGATAGTAGAGGAAGGGGTTGATGAGTCCCAGGAGCAGCGAGTGCAGGTACTGCTCCCTCGTATAGGAGAACAGGAGCGTAAGCCTGCCCTGGAAGGCAAGGATGGCGGTCAGGGCCAGGGCCGAGACCAGGGAGGAGAAGAGGAGGAGCTGGGCCGGCTCGAGGTGTTTGAGCGAGAGCTTGAACGCGGAGGCCACCGTTGACCAGAGGAGCACGGTGGCTATGCCATAGATGTAGGCCTTGTGCTGGTTCGTCATGTGCATCAATGGTAGCCTGAAACCGGAAGGGAATCCAGGGATTATTCGCGCGGTTTCTGCGTGCAGGGACGTCTGCCCCGGAGGTCCGGCTCTTCTCCCATTGGGATAATCAAAATCGCTGTCGGGTTCGAAATCGAAAGAGAGCCGGACAGCCCTGCGGGGACAGGGTTTGTCAAGGGGGGAACGGCCCCGGAACCGGTTTCCCGAGCCCTGGGACCGTTCCTGGATGCTGCATTTTCCTCAGTCGCTCATCACGTACTCGCCGTTCAAGGGGAGGACGAACTCCTGCCAGATCCTTTCGTACTGGGCCGGGTCGGGAACGGCCCTGATCTCCATGATCTCCCTGCAGAACGCGCGCTGGGCATCGTTGGAAGTGTGCTTTCCGTAGATCTGCAGGCCGAAGCCGGCGAAGTCGCGCACCATGAAGTCGAAGATCTGGTTGAGGATGTCCGTGTCGAGGTTCTCGATCTTGGCCTGCTCGATGATGAGCTGCGCGTAGACCACGATGGAGAACATCTCGCCCAGGGTGAGCGAGAAGGACGGGTCCATCTCCTGGAGCTTGTCCGGGAAGGCCTTCTCGAGGAGGTCCCGGAACAGCCCCACCTGTTTGATGAAGGCCGCCACATTGGGGAGGTCCTTGCAGGTGTCGAGCACGGGCCGGTAGTCGTTGAACTGCACCTTGCCCAGGCCGGCCGCAGTGCCCTGGTTGAAGAGGAAGAGGTCGTCGCGGTTCTCGAAGGTCGGCGGGATGTACTCGAAGCTGCCGGGGTTGAAGAAGTAGTTCTTCATGAACTTGCGGATGAGCATGACGTTGACGTGGACCGTGCCCTCGAGCTTCGAGGGGCCCGTGATGTCAAGCGTCGCGGTGGAGAAGTGGGTGTCGCGCTCGAAGCCCTTGGCCGCGATGACGTCCCACAGCAGCGCCATGACCTGCTCGGCCTGAAGGGTCACCTTCATCTTGCTGGTGGGGTTGAAGAGCAGGAACCTGCGGTCGCTGGGGCTGGCGTTGCGGAAGTAGTCCGTTGCGCGGCGCTGGTAGAGCTTCATGCCGATGAGGCGCAGCCAGGCCTCCATGAAGTTAGCCTTCACGTGCGGCATGTCCGTGACCTTGAACCCGTAGAGGGTGCGGTTTGCGGCATGGGTGATGGCCTCGTAGAAGGAGTGCTCGCACACGCCGATGGAGCCGGGGCCGATGTTGAACTTGCCGATGTTCACCGTGTTCAGGGCGCAGTCCCATGCGTGGGGCCCGCGGGACAGGATGTCGTCCTCGGACACGGGGTAGTCGTTCAGCGCGAACTGGGCCACGTACTGCTGGTGCTGGATCACGTTGCGTTTGAGCTCGTAGGCCTTGTGGCGGAAGTTCGCGTCGAAGAAGCAGTAGTCGTCCGAGCCGTCGCGCACCTTGCAGAAGCAGGAGACCATCTCCGCTTCGTTGCCGTTGCCGATGTAGTATTTCTCGCCCCGGGCCAGCCAGCCGCCCTTGCCGTCCGGGTAGAGGCTGGTCTCGGTGGAGTAGAGGTCTGCGCCGTGCTCGCGCTCCGAGAGGCCGAAGGCGAAGATGGCGCCGTCCTTCAGGAGCTTTGCCGCCTTCTTCTTGGCCTTCTCGTTGGGGCTCATCCAGATGGGGCCAAGACCGAGGATGGTGACTTGGAAGCAGTACCAGTAGCCCATGCCGTAGAACGCCAGCAGCTCGGCATACTCGCTGTTGCGGGCCGTGTCCCAGCGGCAGTCGGGATCGCCGTCGGCATATTCCTTCGGCGTGAGCAGCTTGGAGAAGATGCGCTCCTTCTTGATGAACTCGATGAAATCCTTGTACCAGATGTGGCTCCAGTAGTCCTCGGTGAGCCTGGTCTTGCCCATGGCCTCGAAGAAGGCGATGGTCTTGTCCATGATGTCCCGTGATCCCTTGTCCTTCATGAGACTCTGATATTTCTTGGGCTGAAGCAGAAAATTCATGAGATGCTCCTTTCCTCGTGCGGTTTTCCCGGAAGACGCGCCCCGTGCGGTCCACCGGCAATGACAGGCATCAGCTGTGCACGTGCTGTGCCATGGATGATTGTGCTTATAACTCCTTGATATTTTATGGTATCACAGGTGAGCCCGGGATGAAAAGCCGAAATATCGGCTCCAAACTGCCGACATATCGGCTTGATCGCCATCCTCGGCCGTGCCTGACGGCGAGACCCGCCCACGGGGTTCTTCGCGAGCGCCCGCTCCCATGCGGCCATCTTCTCTTCATCTCGCGGCACCAAAGGGATCACGAAGGAACAAGCGACTCGGGTATATCGACCAGCTTGGCCCTGAGGTACTCGCCCAGGGTCTTTGCCTGGGCGTCGAGCCTCACCGATGCGGCCGCTCCCTCTCCCAGGATGCCGTGGATGTAGAAATTGAGCGCCAGGAGGTTGGGGAGCTCGCAGCGGTCGATCCCACAGCCTTTCAGGTCTCTTAGGAGCCCGAGCAGCCTTTCCGTGGTGAGGAAGCCCTTAAGGAAGGCGTAGGCCTCGGGCGTCTTCGCCCACACCCCCAGGTTCGCGTTGCCGCCCTTGTCGCCCGAGCGGGTGGCGAAGACCCGGCCGAAGGGCACCCGCACGGTTCTGCCCCCCGGCGCTGCCGGCAGGTCGGGCACGACGGGCTCTATCCGTACGGCGCTGCCGCCGGGGACGCTCTCCTCCACGGCGAACTCCTGATCCCCGATGACGACCCTCTGGCTGACGTGCCCCTTCGAAACCAGGGCTGGCCAGTAGACGATGGCGGGCGTGCCCTTGGCGGGCGGGGCCGTGCCTGCGAAGCCCGGGATGTTGGCCAGGGCGAGCTCCACCGCCTTCGACGAGAGCTTGTCGACCTTTTTCCGGTCCGGGTCGATGGCCGTGAGCCTGAGGTAGGCAAAGGCCTCCTCGTTCGTCCCAGGGTCCTCCTTGTCCGAGCGTATGAGCTGGACGTCGAGCTTCTGGAACTGGTCGCTGCCCCCGATGGCGTCGAAGAGCGCCTCCTGAACGATGCGGGCCTTCTTCTCGATGTCGAGGCCGGCCAGGAGCAGGGTCATGGAGTTCCGGTAGCCCGCGAGCGTGTTGATGCAGACCTTTGCCGTAGCCGTGGGCGGCTCTCCCTTCGCCCCGCTCACGAGGACCCGGTCCGGGCCCTCCTGGGACAGGCAGATGGTGTCGAAGCGGGCCACCACGTCGGGGGTCAGGTAGCGGTGGTCTGAGATCTCGTAGAGGAGCTGGGCCTTCACCGTGTCCACCGACACCAGGCCGCCCGTGCCCGGGTGCTTGGTGATGACCGACGACCCGTCCCCGTACACCTCGGCGATGGGGAAGCCCACCCGGACGAAGCTCGGCACCTCGTCGATGAAGGAGTAGTTGCCGCCCGTGGCCTGGGCCCCGCACTCGATGATGTGGCCCGCCACGGTGGCGCCCGCGAGCCTGTCGAGATCGTCCCTGCTCCAGCCGAACCTCCACGCGGCAGGCCCCACCACCAGGGACGCGTCCGCGATGCGGCCGCCCACCACGATGTCAGCCCCCTCCTCGAGGGCCTTCACGATGCCCCAGCACCCCAGGTAGGCGTTGGCCGAGATGGTCATGGCCTTCGAGGAGCGGAGCGGGATCCCCTTGTCGAGGTGGACGAACTCCTCGCCCGCTTCCTGGAGCTCACCAAGTCTCGGCATGAGGTCGTCGCCCTCGATGCAGGCGATCGTGGGCTTCAGGCCGAACGAAGAAGCCATGCCAGTGAGCGCGGAGGCCAACCCCCTCGGGTTGAGCCCGCCCGCGTTCACCACCACGCGGATCCCCTTCTCGAGGCACTCGCCCATGATCCCCTCCATCTGCTTCAGGAAGGTGGGCACGAAGCCTGCGTTTGCGTCCTTCATCTTGAGCCTGAACAGGATGGCCATGGTGAGCTCGGCGAGGTAGTCGCCCGTGAGGAAGTCGATGGGGCCGCCCCGGACCATCTCCCTGGCTGCGCTCAGGCGGTCCCCGAAAAAGCCGCTGCAGTTCGCGATGATGACCTTGTCCCTCATGCCGTCCTCCTTCATTCGCCGGTGAAAACCGGGGTGCGCTTTTCCAGGAAGGCCGTGATGCCCTCGCGGGCGTCCCTGGTGGAAGCCACCTCCACGAGCTTGGCCGAGAGGAAGTCGAGGGCTTCGGCGAGTCCCATGCCCTCGGCCCGGTCGAAGGCCTCCTTGCCGATCTTCATGCCGATGGGGCTCTTCGCAGTGAGCGACCCCAGGACCGCATCCACGGCACCATCGAGCTCTGGCGCCGGCACCACCCTCGTGATCAGGCCCATCGAAAGGGCCTCCGCAGCGGTGAGGCGCTCCCCGAGCATGATCATCTCGTAGGCCTTCTTCCTGGGCACGTTCCGGAAGATGAGCGCGCCGATCATCATGGGCCACAGGCCCACGTTCACCTCGGGCGTGCCGAAGGCTGAGTCGTCGCTCGCGACGACGATGTCGCAGGCGAGCATGAACCCCATGCCGCCCGCCAGGCAATAACCCCTGACCCGCGCCACGGTGGGTTTCGGGAACGTTGCCAGGCGCTTCAGGAGCCTGGCGTATTCGGCAAACACCGTGCGGCCTCCCTCCGACATGCCGTCGCCAAGCTGGGCGCCGGTGCAGAAGGCCTTGTCCCCGGCCCCGGTGACGAGCACGGCCCGCACGTCCGCGTCCGCCTCGGCGGCGTCGAGGAAGCCGTGGAAGAGGCCGATGGCCTCGGGCGTGACGGCGTTCCTCTGGGCCTCGCGGTTGATGGTGATCCTGGCTACCCGGTTTTCCACCGTGTAGAGAAGCTGTTCGTCAGCCATGTTCCGATCTCCTTTCCCGGCTTTTACGCGTCTTCTTCCTTCTCGATGTCCAGGAGGATCCTGCCGGGCATGACCTTCTCCCCCTCGGCGGCGTTCACCCTGACGACCCTGCCCGCATAGGGGGCCTGGAGGGTGGTCTCCATCTTCATGGCCGACACCACCGCCACGGCCTGGCCCTTCTCGACCCGGTCGCCCTCGGAGACCATGATCCTCACCACCACCGAGGGCATGGGGGGCGTGACCTCCTGGGGCAGCTCCTTGCCCCGTCTCCGGGGGCCTGCCTTCGCCAGGACGTCCGCGTCCTGGACAGGGTAGGTGATGCCGCCCACGTTCACGAGCAGGCCGTCTTGGCCTTCGGCCAGGAAGGCGCTCACGGTCCGGCCGTCGATCTCGATGAGGATGCGGTTCTCCGAGACGATGCAATAGCCCGCCTTCACCTCGCGGCCGTCGATGACGGCTGCGCAGGTGCCCGCTTCGCTCAGGTCCGCCTGAATGGGGATGTCCTTCCCCGCGATCCGTACGGTATAGTTCATGTCATGTCTCCATGTCCGTTACGGCCTGAAGTTCCCCAGTGCCTGCCAGGGGGAGTACTCCTGCGCAGCCGTACCCTGGACTGCCGGCCGCTTTTCCTTCGAAGCGTGGATCACGTACGCCAGGGCGGCCGCCTCGACGTGCTCGAGCACCGGGTTCCAGGGGCTGAAGTGCGTGTCGATGAAGTCAGTGAAGGTCTCCCCCCTCCTGAAGGCCTTGCTGGAGAGGATGTCCACGAGGAAGGGGATGGGGGTGAGCACGCCCAGGATCACGTAGTCCTTGAGCGCCCTGATCATCCGGTCGATGCACTCGTCCCTCGTGGAGGCGTGGGTGATGAGCTTCGAGAGGATGGGGTCGTACTCGAAGGGCACGGTGAAGCCCGCGTAGACGCCGCAGTCGTTCCGGATGCCCGGGCCCCTGGGCTCGTGCACGTACGAGATCTTCCCAGGCGACGGCAGGAAGCCGCTCAAGGGGTCTTCCGCGTAGATGCGGCACTCGATGGCGTGGCCCCGCGCCCTGACGTCGTCCTGGGTAAGGCCGAGTCCTGCGCCCGAGGCGATCTCGAGCTGCCTGCGCACCAGGTCGATGCCCGTGACCATCTCCGTGACCGGGTGCTCCACCTGGAGGCGCGTGTTCACCTCGAGGAAGTAGAAGGAGCCGTCCGTATCGAGGAGGAACTCCACGGTGCCCGCGTTCACGTATCCCGAGGCCTTCGCGGCGGCCACCGCCGCCGCACCCATGCGCTCCCTGAGCTCCGGCGTGAGCGCGGGCGAGGGGGTCTCCTCGATGATCTTCTGGTGTCTGCGCTGGATGGAGCACTCCCGCTCGAGGAGGTGGACGACATTGCCGCGGCTGTCGGCCAGGACCTGGAACTCCACGTGGCGGGGCCGTTCGATGTACTTCTCAAGGAAGATGTCCCCGTTGCCGAAGGCGCCCTTCGCCTCCCGGGAGGCGGACGTGCAGGCGTCCCTGAGCTCGGCCGGGTCGCGGACGACCCTCATGCCCTTGCCCCCGCCGCCGGCCGCCGCCTTGACGAGCACCGGGTATCCGATCCGATCCGCTTCCCTCGAGAGGACGTCCGGGTCCGTGGAGGGCTCCATCGTGCCCGGGATGACCGGCACCCCGCTTTCGGCCATTATGCGCCGGGCCACCGTCTTGTCGCCCAGGTCCCTGATGGCCTCCGGCGGCGGGCCGATGAACACGATGCCCTCGCGCGCGCAGCGCTCCGCGAACAGGGCGTTCTCCGCCAGGAACCCGTACCCCGGGTGGATGGCCTCGGCCCCGGTCCGCCGGGCGGCCTCGATGACGCGGTCCATGTTCAGGTAGCTTTCGGAAGGCTCGGAAGGGCCGATATGCACGGCCTGGTCCGCTTCGAGGACGTGCAGGGCCTGGCGGTCCGCCTCGGAAAAGACGGCCACGGTCCTGATGCCCATTTCCCGGGCCGTGGCCATGATCCGAACCGCGATCTCGCCACGGTTGGCTATGAGAATCTTCTTGAACATTGCTTTCTCCTACATCCTGAAGATGCCGAAGCCTTCGACGCCATCCCTGATGGGTGCGTTCAGCGAGGCCGAGATGGCCAGCCCCAGGACGTCTCTCGTCTCCGCGGGGTCGAGGATGCCGTCGTCCCAGAGGTTCGACGTGCTGTAGTAGGCGTCCCCCTCCTTTTTGGCCGCCTCCACGATGGGCACCCGGATGAAGTTCTCCTCCTCCTTTGTGAGCGGCGGCAGGCCCGCCTTGGCGTTCTGGTCGTTCTTCAGGGTGATGAGAACACCCGCCGCCTGCTCGCCCCCCATGACCCCGATCTGGGCGTTGGGCCACATCCACAGGAACCTCGGGCTGTAGGCCCTGCCGCACATGCCGTAGTTCCCGGCGCCGAAGGAGGCGCCCACGATGACCGTGAACTTCGGGACCGTGCACGTGGAGACCGCGCACACCATCTTCTGGCCGTCCTTGGTGATGCCGAGGCGCTCGTACTGGCGGCCGATGATGTAGCCGTTGATGTTCTGCAGGAACAGCAGCGGGATCCTGCGCTTGTCGCAGATCTCGATGAACTGCGTGGCCTTGAGCGCGCTGTCCGAGAACAGCACCCCGTTGTTGCCCAGGATGCCCACGGGGCAGCCGTGGATGAAGGCGAACCCGCACACGAGCGTGGGGCCGTAGAGCTCCTTGAACTCGAGGAACTCGCTGCCGTCCACCATGCGGGCGATGATCTCCCGGCAGTCGTAGGCGACTTTGAGGTCCCTGCTCACGATGCCGTAGATCTCACGCGGGTCGTAGACAGGCGGCTTCGGCTCGCGCATCGTGACGTGGGCCTTGAGGTTCTTCGGCAGGGTCCCCACGATCGTGCGCACGATGGACACCGCGTGGGCGTCGTCGTCGGCGAAGTAGTCGGACACCCCGGATTCCATGCAGTGCACCTCCGCGCCTCCCAGCTGGTCCGCCGTGACCTCCTCGCCCGTGGCAGCCCTCACCAGGGGTGGCCCGCCCAGGAAGATGGCGCCCGTGCCCTTGACGTGCACCACCTCGTCGGACATGGCAGGGATGTAGGCGCCGCCTGCCGTGCACAGGCCCATGACCGCCGTGATCTGCGGGATGCCCATCTTGGACATGACTGCCTGGTTGTAGAAGATCCTGCCCCCGTCGTCGATGTCCGGGAAGATCTCGGACTGCAGCGGCAGGTAGGCCCCTGCGGAGTCGAGGAGGCTCACCATGGGGAGCCTGTTCTCCATGGCGATGGTCTGGCAGCGCAGGGTCTTCTTCACGCCCATGGGGTAGACCGCGCCGCCCTTGATCATGGCGTCGCTGGCCAGCACGAGCACCTCCCGGCCCTCGATGACGCCGATGCCCGTCACGAGCCCCGCCCCGTGGACCCTGCCGTCGTACATGCCCCGTGCGGCCAGGGGCGCGATCTCCAGGAAGGGGGTGTTCCGGTCGAGGAGCATGTCGAGCTTCGTGCGCACCGGCAGCTTGCCCTGGGCCGCGAGCCGGTCCCGGTCCTTCTGGGGGCGCTCGTTCCGGGCCTTCTTCAGCTCGGCCTTGAGGTCCGCCACCAGGGCCTCCATGGCCTCATAGTTCTTCTTATACTCGTCCGAGTTCCTGTCTATCCTGGTTTCTATGACGTCCATCCCTCACCTCTGCTCTGGTGGTTCCCCTCTCCATGATCCTCACGGGGGCGTCGCTCACATTCACCTTCATCGGGGTCGGGGTCGGTATCGGAGTCGACCCCATTTCCTTTCGACCCCGATACCGATACCGACCCCGACCCCGAACGCAGTGCATCTCTCCGTCTCCCGGGCACAGGATAGCCCGACAGCCCAACCCCGCCATCATCGTACCGGGGCGAACCTGTCCAGGTCGGCCTTCGCGATGAGCTGGCGCTGCATCTCGGAGGTGCCCTCGCAGATCTCGCCGAACTTCGCGTCGCGGAAGAGCTTCTCGATCCCGCTGCCAGCGAGGTAGCCGTGGCCCGCGAAGACCTGCATGCCCCAGTTCGCGATCTTCGTGACGCCTTCGCTGGCGAAGAGCTTTGCGCACGCCCCCAGGACCTCCGCCCCGGGCTCGCCTGTGTCCATGGCCCAGGCGGCCCGCAGGGCCATGACCCGGCCCAGGTCGTTGTAGGCGAACATGTCCGCCAGCTTGAAGCCCACGTCCTGATACATGCCGATGCGCTTGCCGAAGGCGGTCCGCGTCCTGGCATGGTTCGTGGAGAGCTCCATGCACGCCGTGCCGATGCCCACGCACAGGGCCGCGATCCCCACCGTGCCCAGGGAGAGCAGGCGGCCCGCCTGGCCGAAGCCCTGCCCCTGGACATCCCCCAGGAGGCCCGAAGCCACGCAGCCGTCCAGGGTCAGCGACGAGGCGGGCAGGCCTCTGAGCCCGAGGGTCTCGACGCCCCTGCCCAGGGCGAGCCCTTCCGCGCCTTTCTCCACCAGGAAGAGGCTCATGCCTCCTTCCTTGCCCGCCTCGCGGTCGGTGTACGCGAGCACGAGGATCACGTCGGCGATGGGCGCGTTCACCACAATGCCCTTGGTCCCGTTCAGGAGCCAGGTGTCGCCCACCCGGACCGCGCTCGTGGCGACGGCCCCCATGTCGGTGCCGGCCTGCTCTTCGGAATAGGCCAGCGCCCCCACGGCCTCTCCGTCGAGGAGGGGAGCGAGCCAGCGGTCTTTCTGATCATCCGTGCCGAAGAGCCTGATGGCCCCGGCGCACAGGAACGCGCTCGCCCGGGCGCTCATGAAGGTCGCCGGGCAGGCCTTCGCGATCTCTTCACCCGCGATGCAGTGGCCCACCATGTCGAGGCCTTCGCCTGTGAACCCGTGTTTCAGGATCCCCGCTCCCCCTAAGGCCTTCAGGTTCTCCCTCATGAGGGCGCAGGCCCTCTCGGGCGGGCACGTGTCGAGGAGGGCGGCCCTCGGCGCGATCTCCCTGGCGCAGAAGGCGGCCGTGTCCTGCTGGAGCTTCGTTTCTTCCGGAGAATACTGGTAGTCCATCTCTCACCTCCCCTACATCATCATGATCCTGGAGACGATCATGCGCATGATGTCCGACGTGCCGCCGCCGATGGCGGCGAGCTTGGCGTCCCGGAAATTCCGCTCCACCGGGTACTCGTGCATGAAGCCGTAGCCGCCGAAGATCTGCACGGCCTCGCTCGCCATCTCGAACCCCTTGTCTCCGGCGTAGACCTTGCTCACCGCGGCCGAGAGCGGGTTGAGCATCTGGCCTTTGTCCTTGGCCGAGGCCACCCGGTAGACCGAGAGCCGGCACGCCTCGATAAAGACCCTGAGGTCGGCGATGCGATGCTGCACGGCCTGGAAGGCCCGGATGGGCCGGCCGAACTGCTGCCGTTCGTTGGCGTAGCGGGCGCACAGATCGAGGTTGTACATGGCAGCGCCCAGCAGGGGCGAGAGCAGGGTGCAGCGGTCCCACTCCACGCCGTTGAGCGCGATGAACCAGCCCTTGCCTTCCCCTCCCAGCACGTTCTCCTCGGGCACCTCGCAGTCTTCGAGAAAGACCTCCGAGGTGGCGGAGCACCTGCACCCCAGCTTGTGGAACGGCTTTCCGGTGGAGAGCCCGGGCGTGCCCTTCTCGATGATGAAGGCTGTGATGCCCTCGTGCTTCTTCGCATGGTCCACGTTGGCGAACACTACGAAGATGTCCGCCACCGGGGCGTTGGTGATGAAGGTCTTCGAGCCGTTGAGCACGTAAGAGCCGCCCTTCCTCACGGCAGTGGTCCTCATGGACGCTGCATCGGACCCGCTCCCGGGCTCGGTGAGGCCCATGCATCCGATCAGGTCGCCTTTTGCCAGTCCAGGCACGTACTTCCTCTTCTGCTCGTCGGTGCCGAAGTCGTAGATGTTGTGCGCGCACAGGTAGGTGTGGGCGCCCCAGGCGAGCACGCTCCCGCCGTCGACCCCGCCGTGGCCCAGCGCCTCCCCGGCCAGGCAGCAGGTGAGGATATCCGCGCCGGAGCCGCCCAGCTCCTCGGGGAAGGGCAGGCCCAGGAGGCCGAAGGAGGCGAGCCTCTGCCAGATCTCGAAGGAGAACTCGCCCCTGAGGTCCGCCTCCTCGCACAAGGGCGCGATCTCGTCCCTGCCGTAGCGGTATACGGTGTCCCTGAACATCTTCTGTTCCTGAGTAAGGCTGAAATCCATCGAGAACCTCCTCTTTTCCGGCAGCCGCCGGACCCGGGCGGGATTGCAGTGAAAGACGCCACACCCACCGACCGGCCGTCATGCGCCGCCTGTTTCTCAGACGTTCATTGCACACGCAAGGAAATACCGTCAGTTGACAACTTAACTGACAGTAGTAATTTAACCGTTGGTAGGGTTGTTGTCAAGGCAAATGCACGGGCCTCTCCTCTGACGGGCCGGGTATGCGCTTCTGCCTGTGAAAGAGGCATTGGCTGGCACGGGCGCAGGTACGCAATCCCCTTGACAAGCTCTGTCCGGGGTGATGTATATTTAACTTGCAGTAGGGAAACTGACTTCCGGTTCATGTGCGTCCGGGAAAATCCGACGGTACAGGTGAAGCTGATGCAGAAACATCGAGAGGCCATACAGAACAGGAAAAAGAGGGAGAAGGACCAGCGCATCCAGGGCATCCTCACCGCGGCGAAGAAGGTGTTCTTCTCGAAGGGATACCAGAAGGCGACCATGGACGAGATCGCCTTCGAGGCGGAGGTCAGCAAGCCCACCATCTACCAGTATTTCAAGACCAAGGACGAGCTCTACTCGGCCCTCATGCTGCCGTTCCTCGAGGAGTTCGGGAGCCGTTTCGAGCTCATCGAGCAGAAGCTCGAGAAAAAGGGGTATACGAAGGGCAGGGCCTTCGTGAAGGACGTGTTCCGGGCGTTCATGAAAAGCTACGAGGCCGCGCCGGACTCCCTGCGGGTTGCCAACACCTTCTTCCAGCACGCGGACCTCATCAGGGAGCTCTCAGAGAGCACACGGGCGGTCATCAGCAGCCGGGGCAAGCACGACTTCGAGCTGGCCAGGCGCGTGCTGGAGGAGGCGGGCAGCCAGGGCCTCATCCGGGAGAAGGACCCGTACGCCCTCTCGGACATCATCTGGGGCATGCTCCTGGGCATCACCCAGGTCATGGACATGAAGGCCGTGAGGCACCCCGAGCACGGGACCTACCTGAAATCCACCCTCGCGGAAGCGGAGAAGATCCTGGCCGATGCCATTGCCCTGTCGTGAGGCTCCGGCAAAGGCGTTTCCTCAATATTGCCTGTGAGGTGCCGAGAGGCATCCTGGTCCTTACATAAGGGAAAGGCCGTTCGTCGGTAAGGTGGACCTGAAGGCCTTGAGAAGGGGTGCGGGATGCCGGGGCCCTCGTGCCGGGCCCCGGAACGTGTTCCAGAGGCTTTAAGATCAGTTTGCGACCGAGGTTTTGAACTTCTGGACGTCTTCGGCCAGGATCGTGGCCACGGTGCGCAGGTTGTCCAGCGTGCTCGCCAGTTCCTCCACGGTGGAGGCGTTGCTCTGGGTGGAGGCGTCGATCTGGGTGATGGCGCGGCCCAGCTCGCCGATGTTCTGCGTCTGCTCCATGCTCGACGTGGAGATGACCTCCATCATGCTGAAGAAGGATTCCATGCGCCCCATGAGGTCCTCCATGGACTGGGTGGTCTTCTTCATGACCTCGTCGCCGAGCATGATCTTGTCCACCGTGCCTTCGATGAGGCTCTTGATCTCCCGGGCCGCTTCGGCCGAACGCTGGGCCAGGGAGCGCACCTCGCCCGCCACCACGGCGAAGCCTTTGCCGTGCTCTCCCGCCCGGGCCGCCTCCACCGAGGCGTTCAGGGCAAGGAGGTTCGTGTGGAAGGCCACCTCGTTGACCGTGGACACGATGTCCCCGATCTTCTGGGAGTCCTGGGATATCTCCTGGGTCGCGGTCATGAGCGCTCCGAAGACCTGCTTGTTCTGGTTGATGAGCCTGGTTATGGCGTTCGACGCTTCCTGGCCTTCTCGGATGAGGTCCGCGTTCTGCCGCACCGTGCCGTTGAGCTCCTCTATGGAAGCCGTGATTTCCTCAACGGACGCCGCCTGCTCCTGGGTGGCCTGGGAGAGGCCCTGGGAACCCGCGCTCACGCCCTCGATGGAGTGGTGGAGCTCAAGGGAGGACTCCCGCACATGGGCAACGATCTGCTCGATGTCTTCCATGAAGGTGTTGAACCAGAAGGCGAGCTCGCCTACCTCGTTGATCCCCGTCACTTCGAGCCGCTTGGTGAGGTCGCCCTGGCCCTTGGCCATGTCCTGGAGCATGAAGGACATCTTGCCCACGGAGAGCTTGAGGGTCTTCATGAGCAGCCAGGCGTTGAGGAGGGTCATTGCCACTGTCTCGAAGACGATGAGGAAGAACCCGAACTGAACGTGCTCGAGATTCACGCCGGAATTGATGGACTGGTAGATGAGACCCAGCAGGTTGCCGATGGGGGAGATGACGATGAACAGGACCGTGAACAGAAGCTTGCTGGTGATGTCCATCCTGAAGAGCTTCGATCTGTCCTGATCGTCCAGGATCCCCCTGAAATTGCAGCGCGTGTAGAACTGCACCAGGCTGTTCTCAGAGGCGAGGTAGTTGTAGGGGATGAAGGCCAGGGCATTCATGATCAGGCAGTTCATGCCGAAAATGGCGGTATTCGTATCAATGTATCCCTTCACGTAGAAGGGGCCGATGCAGATGATGGTGGCAAGGACCGCCCATCGGATGAATACGGTGACGGCCTCGATGAGCGGCATCAGGGAAACGGAGCGCAGGGCCCTGAGCACCTCGTCGCGGCTCGGCGATTCCTGTTCCATGATCTCGATGGCGGGCTTGACGTACAGGTACTTCGCCAGCATCCCGAGTATGCATCCGACGAGGCCTGCCAGAGAGGCATACAGGGCCGCCTCCAGGATGTTTTCACGAAACCCCGGAGCAGCGTTGTCGAAGAGGAAGAACACGGTGGGAATGAGGATGGCTACGGACACGAGCTCCTGGCGGTTGAACGGCTGGAAGAACAGTTTTTTCGTCTGCTCCTTCATGGCTGCAATTCCTTTCAAGATGTTGTCTAAATTATGCGGTGCGCTGGTGAAGGGTATATCGGGATAATTATTCTGAATCTTTATGTGATTCATCCTTCAGCAGCAGATTTCCGGCACAGGCTTCCTGATGCCCCTCCGGGCTTCCCGGCCGCGTGGAGGCATGGGGAGGTCAGGGTATTTGGGTGAGGGTTGCATATTCCGGGTGGCAGGGCTACAAGGAACCAATCCCTGATCGAAAGGCGGTGACCATGAAAAAAGAAACAGCGTGCGTCCACAGCGGGACCTACCGGGACAGGGAGGTGAGAGGGATCAACACGCCCATCTTCACGTCGTCTGCCTGCGAGTACCTCGACCGGGAGGGGACCCCGTATCCGCGCTATTTCAACACGCCAAACCAGGAGGCGGTGGTGCGCAAGCTCTGCGCCCTCGAGGGTGCGGAGGCCGGCGTGCTCTTCTCCTCGGGCATGGCCGCCATGAGCACCTCCATCCTCGCGTTCGCCGGCGCGGGCGACCACGTGGTCCTCATGGACGAGCTCTACGGCGGAACCCACGCCTTTGCCACGGGCGATTTCGGGAAGATGGGCATCGGGTGCTCGTTCGCCCCCACGAACGCGGACGCGGTCTGCGAAGCGGCCACCGACCGGACAAAGGTCATTGTCATCGAGTCGCCCACGAACCCTCTGCTGGGCGTCGTCGACATCGCCCGCGTGGCCCGGTTCGCCCGGGAACGCGGCATCACCACGGTCATCGACAACACCTTCGCCTCGCCCATGAACCAGAATCCCCTGGCCTTCGGCATCGACGTCGTGGTGCACAGCGCCACCAAATACCTCGGAGGGCACAGCGACCTCTGCTGCGGGGTGGCGCTCACGTCGAAGGAAAAGGCCCAGCCCATCACGGCCCTGGCGCGACACCTGGGGGGGAGCCTCGACACTTTCGCCTGCTACCTCCTGGAGCGCAGCATCAAGACCCTTGCCTTGCGGGTCGAGCGCCAGTCGGCCAACGCCATGGCCATAGCCTCGTTCCTCCAGTCGCACCCGGCGGTCAGGCGCGTGAACTACCCCGGCCTGCCTGATTTCCCGGGTCACGAGATCGCCCGGGCCCAGATGAAGGACTTCAGGGGCATGCTCTCGTTCTACCTGGACGAAAACAGGGTGGACCCGGCGCGGTTCGTGAGGGGGCTCGACCTCATCGTCCCCGCGGTGAGTCTGGGCGGCGTGGACACCACCATCTGCTCGCCCGCGGTGACCTCGCACGCCACCATCTCACGGGAGGAGCGGGAGCGCCTCGGCATCACGGACTCCCTGTTCAGGCTCTCGGTGGGCATCGAGCACATGGACGACCTCATCGCCGACCTGGAGCAGGAGCTCAAGGGGCAGGGAAGACCCTAGCCGATATCCATGAGAGGCTCGAGGGCGGCGGCCTTCTCGAAGGAGTCCGGGTCCCAGGCCGGGCGGTTGTCCCTGTCGATGAGCCTCGCCCTGACCCCTTCCCGGAAGTCGTGCCGGGTCATGAGGAACCGGGCCACCTTCAGGTCCGAGAGGTAGACCTCCCGCAGGTCGCGGCCCTCGTCCCGGCGCAGGCACTTCAAAGTAACCACCACGGCGCTGGGCGAGCGCTCCGAGAGCCTGCCGAACACCCCTTCGCACAGGTCGTTCAGGATGCTGCATGCCTTCAGGTCGCTCAGAATGTCCAGCACGGACGTCCTGCCCGCGAAGTACTCCCTTGCCCACCTGTCCATCTCCGGGTTTTCCGGTATGTCCGCCTGCACGAAGGGGGAGAGGGCCTGCCGCAGCGCGGAGGCTGCCTCGGTGCGGTCGGCGGGCAGGCCGTCGGCCCGGTCGATGACCGCCTGAAGCGCCCCGCTCAGCCGTGAAGATGGAATGAGGCACGATGCCAGGCCGACGCGGACGCACTCCGCCCCTGCCATCTCATAACCCGTGAGCCCCAGGAACTCGGGGTAGCCCGGGCCGCACTTCGAGAACAGCCAGCCCGTGGAGCCCACGTCGGGGAAGAAGCCGATGCGCGTCTCGGGCATGGCCATGCGGGTGGTCTCTGTGGCGACCACGATGTCCGCGCCCGCCGCGATCCCGAGCCCTCCTCCCATGGTGATGCCGTGGGCGAAGACCACCACGGGTTTCTCGAAGAGGTGGATGAGCAGGTCGAGGTCGTTTTCCTCCCTCAAGAACTGCATGGCCGGCTCGATGGAGCCGTCTCGGACGGCGCCGGCCATGATCTTGATGTCCCCCCCGGCGCAGAACCCCCGGTCTCCGGCGCCGGTCATGACCACGCACTTCACGCCCGCGTCGCGTCGGGCGCGCTCGAGGGCGCCGGAGATGGCGCGCACAATGTCCAGGGTGAGGCTGTTGATCGCCCCGGGCCGGTTGAGGGTGATGTGCAGGGCCGCGCCGCTCAGGCTCACGATCACCTGCTCTTCGTCCAGTCTGGTTTCCCGTTCCATGCGGGCTTGCCTCCCGTGCTCATGTCCATGAGCTTCCATCATAGAGAATAACCGGCGGTTATGCCGGTGAGAAGGGGCGGGCAGGCCGGAACCTGGGACCTTGCCGAAAGGTCAGAGAACGCTCTCCAGGCAGAGGCAGGTCAGCTCTTCGGCCACCTGGGCCTCCCTGCAGGCGTCGCCGTTCCTGCAGCCCGGGCAGAGCAGGGTGATAGCCTGCCTGTGGATCTCCAGGGTCCCTTTCCGGGCATGGATGTCGGAGAGCTCCTTGAGGTATCCCCCGGCCACGGCGGGGTGCAGGGTGTCCTCCCTGCCGAGGCCGATCCACCGGAAGACCCCCTGGTCACCGCGCAACGACCTGCAGTCAGGGCAGGAGAGGATGGCGTTCTCCGAGGAGGCGCTTCCCCCGCGGACCAGAGGGATGAGGTAGTCAAGATCGAGGTTGGAAGGGGTTCCGCAGAACGCGCAGGCGATGAGCAGGTCAGGGCTCTGCCGCCACTCGCGGTTCAGCTCCTGCATGGTGATCCTGCCGCTCAGCAGGGCCTTGAACCGGTTCGCCACGAAGGGGTAGTCGATGTTTCCCTTGAGCGAGGTGCGGGAAACGAGCTTGGCGAACTCGAAGAAGATTTTTTCCCGTATGGTCTTCACGTAGCCAGGGCGCACGCTCATGGCTTTCCCTTTTCTTCATGCCGGCAGACAGGGGCCGCGCCGAGGAGCACGTTCATGGACCGGCTCACCGCCGGTCCATGAAATCATCCGGACTCATCCGGGGCTGACGCTGCATCCCTGGTCGACCATGTCCCGGACGGACCCGGAAGGGTGGCGCCGCACATTTCCCATGCACATGTTTCCGTGTGCCCTGCAAGCGCCTGATGGCCTCCTCCCTTCCATCAACATACCCTCAACTGAAACCTACCCCTTTACGCACTGCTGTGTGACTCCGACCGCCTTTACGCACTGAAGAAATTCCATTCAGACACAGCACTGCATGCAAACCAGGCGCAGGGGCCTCTGCTGAACATAAACCCCATACGCAAGTGGTGAGGTGGTGCATATATTCCTTCTCCTCACATCAACACATGGAAAGCTCTCGGCTGCGGTATGCTCTGGATGTATTACAATATGAAATTATGGGCATGTATATACCCAAGCCCTTGGGAATGCAAATGGAAAAATGCATTGTTTGCATAAGAATACATGGAAAGATCAGAAGATGCACCCCTCTTGAGACCCATGGTACAGCCTCCCTTAAAAAAAGGCCGTCCGGTGCGAGGGCGGAGCCCGATCACCCTTCGAGGACCGGCTTGATCACCTTTCTGCCCTTGAACACGCTCTCCGTCACGACCTTGCCGTCGAGGATGGCGATGTTGTCGTGGATGTAGGTGTAGCGCCTGCCGCCGAAATGGCAGGCGACCACCGCCCTCACCGCGCCCTTCAGGGAGGCGTACCTGTTCACGTCCGTCGCCGGACTGGCCTCGGCATCCTCCAGGGTGAGGGAATGAAAGCCCCTGAACCCGTAGTCCCTGGGTTTACGCTCCGCTGCCTGTCCCTGGACGGGCACGTACTTCACATACCCTATGGTCGCGCCCTCGATGGAGCACTGCCAGGTGTTGTCGCCGACCCCGTCGACCCTGACCGAGGCCTCGCCGAAGCGGAAGACCTCCTTCCTGGCAGGGGTGTCCTTTTCCCGGGTCTTTTCCCGGACCTGTGGCTTCTCTGCTGTCGTTTTCATCTTCTCCACGGCTTTCCCGCTGGTTGCTTCGTGTTCCCGGGATGAAGTCCTCGTTCATACGGGTGAACAGGCAAGCGCCCGCGTGTTCAAGCTGCAGCACGGCGGCTGCTTTCCCATATAAGCAGGATATGCGGTCTTCCGCAAGCACTGAAGAGGGGCCTGGATACAGAGGGTTGAGAAGATTTTCACCCGTTTTCAACCACCGCTTGAGAACCTCCCATGGCCCCCCATTATTGCTTTTCAGAGCCATATGAATTGTCCGACACGGCACGGCTAATCACCGGGTCGCAAGGCAGGGCGTATGGCTCGATCTGTTTCTGCCGGGCAGCCATCCGGCCTGCGAGGCAGCCCTGCCGGGGGCACGTCGGTGCTCCCTTCCGGCAAGGTGCCGGCCTGTGGATGTCCCGAAGGGTGCGGCGGCATGAACGTGTGGATCCTCTATCTCATCGTCGGCGTTCTGGGACTCGTCATCCTGATGTACGTCCTCGTAAGCGTCGTGTCCTGGATCTTCAAGGCGCTGCTTCTGGTCTTCTTCATCCTCTTCCTCTTCGCCGTCTTCAGCATCTGGTGGCGCGCCCGCCACAGGACAACCATCCACCGCTGAGCGCATTCCGGGATGAAACGGAAAACCAGCACCGGGGCCAATGGGCAGGGGCCTTCCAGTGCTTTTCAATTCTGGAGCGCCATCGACCACTTGTGAAAGATTCACGAGATCTTACTACTAATCTTACGAGCCATTGGTACCTCCAGGGGATAGTTTCCTCCCATGCCAAACGGAGATGCTTCTGGCTCGTTTCATATGTTCATGGACGTATGGGATGGAGGCCACCCCTGCATCCTCGTGGATGCGCCTGTCCCGCTGTCCATTTCTCTGTACATCGAGCTGAGCAGGCGGTCCATGGGGCTGCTCGTGCGCAGAAAGGAGCGAGCCATGGAAGATCGCAGAAACATCCGGCCTGAAACGGCCAAAGACCTGCCGGGCAGGCCCGAGAGCCTCTGGACGGGCACGACTCCGGGCACGGGCTTTCCCTCCCTGGACAGGGACCTGCGCCTGGATGCCGTGGTCGTGGGCGGTGGCATCGCGGGCCTGACCACGGCCATGCTGCTTCAGGAAGCGGGCCTGAACACGGCGGTGGTGGAGTCGCGTCGCATCGTCATGGGCGTAACCGCGAAGACCACAGCCAAGATAACAGCGCTGCAGGGGACCGTGTACCGGAGTCTGGTGTCGACCTTCGGGCGCGAGGGCGCCCGGATCTACGCCGACGCCAACGTCAAGGCCCTCGAACAGATGGCGGACCTGATCGAGAGGGAGGGCATCAGTTGCGGGTTCAGCCGCGACCTCGCCTGCACCTACACCAGGGACGACAAGGAGGTCTCCCGGATCGAGGAAGAGGTGAAGGCCGCCGAGGGGGCTGGCCTGCCGGTCTTCTTCACCCGTGAGACGGCCCTGCCGTTTGGGGTGAGCGGCGCCGTCTGCCTGAAGGACCAGGCAAAGTTCCATCCCCGGGAGTATCTGCTCGCCCTGGCCATGAAGTTCACCGGGGCAGGGGGCCTCATCTTCGAGCACACCCGCGCACAGGCGGTGCGCAAGGCGGGGGCGTCGGTGGAGGTCGCCACGGACAAGGGCTCGCTCCGGGCAGGCGCTGCGGTCATCGCCACACATTACCCAGTGCATGACCCGGCGTTCTTTTTCTCCCGGCTCTACCCGCAGCGTTCCTACCTCCTTGCCGCGCGCCTGGAAATGCCCTGCCCCGAGGGCATGTACATCAGCATCGACGAGCCGTTTCACACCATTCGGGGGCAGGCCGTTGGCGATGACCACTTCCTCCTCATAGGCGGCATCCATCACAAGCCGGGTCATGTGAAGAACACGGCGGCCCTGTACCGGGACGTGGAACGGTATGCCCGCGAGCACTTCGCCATCGGCTCCATCGACTATCACTGGTCCACCCAGGACAACTGGACCCCGGACAACGTGCCCTACATCGGCCCCATCTCGCCCCACCAGAAGAACATCTACGTCGCCACCGGGTTCGCGGGCTGGGGCATGGCTCACAGCATGGTGGCCGCGCTCATCATCAAAGACGCCGTGCTCGGGGGGGACAACGACTGGAGCCCCCTGTACAACCCCTCCCGCTTCAAGCCGGGCGGCGTCTTCACCTTTGCGAGGGAGAACCTGCACGTGGCCAGGGAGATCGTCACCGAGCGCTTCTTCACCAGACCCGAGCCCCTCGACGCCGAGTCCCTGAGGCCCGGCGAGGGTGGGCTCTTCGCGCGCGGAGAGGGCCAGATGGCTGCAGCCCGAGACAGCGAGGGCGAGCTCCATGCCGTATCCCCCAGGTGCACCCACATGGGCTGTCTCGTGTCCTGGAACAACGCGGAAGAATCCTGGGACTGCCCCTGCCATGGCTCGCGGTTCACCGGCAACGGGAGGGTCATCCATGCGCCGGCGTTCGTGGACCTCAAGGGCGAGCCACCACAGGGAAAGGAGGGCCGATGATCAAGAAGAGCCGTTCCTGCAGGCTCATCTCCAGGAACCGCAAGAGGCGGGGCTTCCTCGTTTGAGCCGATCCGTACGGAGGTTTGAACGACATGAGGATCGCACAGGCGGCGCCGCTCATCGAGCCCGTCCCGCCGAGGCTCTACGGGGGGACGGAGCGGGTGGTGTCGTATCTGACCGAAGCGCTCGTGGGCAAGGGGCACGAGGTCACCCTCTTCGCCAGCGGTGATTCGAAGACCTCGGCCAGGCTCCTGAGCGTGATACCGAACTCCATCCGGCTGAACCACCACGGCCCCGATCCTTACGCCTACCAGATCATCGAGCTCACCGACGTCCTGGCCCTGGCCGACGAGTTCGACATCATCCACTCCCACCTCGACTACCTGGCCTTCCCGTTCTGCCATTCCTGCGGCACCCCCATCCTGCACACCCTGCACGGCAGGCAGGACTACCCGTACTCGGTGCCCATGCTGCAGCGCTATTCCGATATCGCCCTCGTCTCCATCAGCGACAGCCAGCGCCTCCCCCTGGCGGGCCTCGACCTGAACTGGCAGGGCACCATCTACCACGGCATGCCCGACGACAAGTTCATGCTGTACGGCGGCGAGGGGGGCTATCTGGCGTTCTACTCCCGCCTCTCCCGGGAGAAGCGCCCTGACCTGGCCATCGCCGTGGCGAGGAAGGCGGGAATACCCCTGAAGATTGCCGGCAAGGTGGACGTCAAGGAGCGGCCGTTCTTCGAGGGCGTGATCAGACCCATGCTCGACGAGCCGTTCATCGAGTTCATAGGCGAGATCGGGGAGGACGAGCGGCCGGAGTTCCTGGGCAACGCCAGGGCGCTCCTCTTCCCCATCGAGTGGCCAGAGCCTTTCGGGCTGGTGATGATCGAGGCCATGGCCGTGGGCACGCCGGTGATCTCCCGGCCGTACGGCGCCGTGCCCGAGGTGGTGGAGGAGGGCGTCACCGGGTTCGTGTGCTCCTCCTTCGACGAGCTGGCGGAGGCGACGTGCAGGGTCGGGGAGATAAGCCGGGAGGCCTGCCTGCACAGGGCCAGGGAGCGGTTTTCCGTGGACCGCATGGCGGACCAGTACCTGGAGGTGTACCGGAAGCTCGTGTGCCAGGAGATCTGAAGGCCCCGTCTTCTCCCCCCTTGTGGGCAGAGCTACTAACGTTCTCCTTTATCGGGGTCGGGGTCGGTATCGGGGTCGATCCCGATCGTCTTCTTCGACCCCGACCCCGATGAAGACAGAAAACAACCTCAAGCCAACCAGGCGGAATGCGATGATTCCCCTGCTTGAGGGGGAGGGCCGGGGAAAAGAAAAAAAGCTGCCGGGCGGCCCATTCAGCCCTTGCGCAGGGTGAAGGAATGCATTAATGAGGCCGGTCCATGGATGAGATCGTCAAAATATCCGGCAACCACTATGTGCTCGCCACGAGCGCGCTGGGCGCGGAGCAGAACCGCATCGTCAAGCAGGGCCAGACCTTCGGGGTGTTCGACAGCCGAGGGGACATCCGCTCCTTCGTGTTCAACAACGAGGGCATCTTCCACAACGGCACCCGCTACCTGTCGCAGGAGCAGTTCTTCCTCGAGGGCAGGAGGCCTTTGCTCCTGAGCTCGGACGTCACCCGTGACAACCACCTCATCACCGCCGACCTCACGAACCCGGACCTCATCAAGAGCGCCGAGGAGCAGATACCCCGGGGCAGGCTCCACGTGTTCCGCTCGAAATTCCTCTGGGAGGGGCACTGCTACGAGAAGTACCGCATCAGGAACTTCGGCCTCGAGCCGCGTTCGTTCACGGTCACCCTTCGGTTCGGCTGCGACTTCGCCGACATCTTCGAGGTCAGGGGCATGACCCGCACCTCCCGGGGCGAGCACCTGCCCGTGGTGGTGGGTGAACGTTGTCTCGAGTTCCCCTATCAGGGGCTCGACGGCATCCTCAGGACCACCCGCATCGAGTTCTCCCGGACGCCCGAGACCCTCACCGAAGACGAGGCGGTCTTCGCCTTCTCCTTAAGCACCCAGGGGGAGGCCGAGTTCGAGGTGGTCGTCTCCTGCCTCGCGGACGGGAACGGCCGGATCGGACCCGCGCTCTCGTATGCGGACGCCTACTCCTCGTCCTCGCGGTTCTTCTCCGTGGCCCGGGGCAGGGAGTGCAGCATCGTCACCTCCAACGAGTACTTCAACACCGTGATCGAGCGGGCGGTCTCGGACCTGAGGATGCTGCTGACCCACGAGGGCGATGCGGTCATGTATCCCCACGCGGGCATCCCGTGGTTCTCCACCCCCTTCGGCAGGGACGGGATCATCACGGCCCTGGAGACCCTGTGGTTCAACCCGGACATAAGCAGGGGCGTGCTCCAGTACCTGGCGGACATGCAGGCCACCGAGTTCAGCGACGCCCAGGACGCGGAGCCGGGCAAGATCCTCCACGAGATCCGCATGGGGGAGATGACCAACACGGGCGAGCTCCCCTTCTCGAGGTACTACGGCAGCGCGGACTCGACGCCCCTGTTCATCATGCTCGCGGGCCGCTATCTCCAGCGGACCGGGGACCTCGAGTTCATCACGTCCATCTGGCCGCACATCAGGCGGGGGCTCGACTGGATCAACATCTACGGCGACCCCGACGGCGACGGCTTCGTGGAGTATGCCAGGAAGACCGACGTCGGCATCAGGAACCAGGCCTGGAAGGACTCGCCCGACTCGGTATTCCACGCCGACGGCGAGCTCGCCGAGGCGCCCATCGCCATCTGCGAGGTCCAGGCCTACGTGTACGCCGCCAAGAGGCAGGCGGCCTTCATCGCCCAGCAGCTGGGCCTGCAGGCGATCGCCTTCGAGCTCCTCACCCAGGCAAAGGAGCTGCAGCGGAACTTCGAGCACCTCTTCTGGGACGATGAGCTTCCGGGCTACATCCTGGCGCTCGACAGGGACAAGCGGCCTTGCCGGGTGAGGGCCTCGAACATGGGGCACTGCCTCTACGCGGGCATCTCCTCGCCCGAGCGCGCCCGGGTGGTGGCGGATGCGCTCATGGACGACACCTTCTTCAGCGAGTGGGGGGTGCGCACGGTGGCCAAGGGAGAGGCGCGCTACAACCCCATGTCGTACCACAACGGCTCCATCTGGCCCCACGACAATGCCCTGATCGCCGAAGGCCTGTCCCGCTACGGGTTCAAGGAGCAGGCGGGCAGGATCATGAACGCCCTGTTCCAGATGAGCCAGTTCACAGAGCTCAACCGGTTCCCGGAGCTCTTCTGCGGCTTCGAGCGCAGGCGCAACCAGGGCCCAACCCTCTACCCCGTGGCCTGCTCTCCCCAGGCCTGGTCCGCGGCGAGCATCCTTTCGCTCCTCCAGTCCTGCATGGGGCTGTCCATCCAGACCCTGGGCAGGCAGGTGTCGTTCACTCAGCCCCACCTGCCCCGGTTCCTGGACAGCGTGAGCGTGCGCAACCTCACCGTGGGCGACGCGGTCATCGACTTTGTGGTGGAGCGCCACGAGTTGAGCTCGGGCATCAACGTGCTCAAGCGCACCGGCGACATCTCGGTCATCGTGAGCAAGTAGCCCCTGCCTGCAGCTCCCGTCAGGAAAACAGGCGCATTCCCTCAAGAAAAATCGCCCCCACCCTGACCGTGCACAAGAATGTGGGGGTCCGGGAGCGCTCTCCTCTCAGGGCCTTTCGAAGGGGACAAGACGCCGGCCCTTGCAAAAAGGAGCGAAGTGAGTAATGTTATCGGTGGATGGTGGAGAAGGTTCAAGTGCGCCGGTCCTGACGGATCATGCCGCCCGCGACCGGGGCGAAACCGAGACGAGAGGAGAATACGTATGGGATTCATGAAGGAGTTCAAGGAGTTTGCCGTCAAGGGGAATGCCATGGACATGGCGGTGGGCATCATCATCGGCGCGGCGTTCGGCAAGATCGTGTCCTCGCTCGTTGCCGACGTGATCATGCCTCCCATCGGGGCGATCATAGGAGGCGTGGACTTCACCAGCCTCGTGCTCACGCTCAGTACCGGTAACATGGGGATGCCGCCGGTGGTGCTGTCCTACGGCAAGTTCATCCAGGCGGTGGTGGACTTCACCATCATCGCCATGGCCGTCTTCCTTCTGGTCAAGGGGATCAACATGGTCAGGAAGCCCGAGCCCAAGGACGATCCGGGCCCGCCCAAAGAGGAGGTCCTCCTCACCGAGATCCGGGACCTGCTCAAGGAGAGGCGCTGACGATACCCTCCTTTTGACGTGGGGGCAGGGGTCGTAACAGCCCGCCGGCTCCGGTTCCCTCCGTCCTTAATCGGGGTCGGTATCGGTATCGGTATCGGGGTCGATCCCAATCCGAAAAGGGGGCAGATTATTTTTTCGTACGAAAAATAGATCTGCCCCCCTTTCGACCCCGACCCCGATACCGACCCCGACCCCGACGAGGGGAGGGAAACGGAGTTGACCGGGTGTAATGCGATGATTCCCCTTGAATAACCGCCTTGGCGCGGTATCACATGATTAACTCAGCAAGGAGGTGGTGCCATGGTCAAGGTCGGAGACGTGGTGAGGGATTTCTGTCTGAAGGATCAGCACGGCAGGGAGTTCATGCTCTCGGCCAATGCCGGGAAGAAGGTTTTGCTCTCGTTCCACCCGCTGGCGTGGACGAGCGTGTGCGCCCTGCAGATGAAGTCCCTCGAGGAGAACGTCGAGGCCTTCGATGAGCTCGGCGCCGTGGCGGTGGGCATCAGCGTGGACAGCACCTTCTGCAAGAACGCCTGGGCGCGTGAGCTGAAGATCGAGCGCACCCGGCTGCTCTCGGACTTCTGGCCCAAGGGCGGGCTGGCCATCGCTCTGGGCATCTTCCGCGGAAACGAGGGCATCTCCGAGCGGGCAAACATCATCATCGACGAAAGCGGGAAGGCTTCCTTCGTGAAGGTCTACCCCATCCCCGAGCTGCCGGACATCAGCGAGGTCATCGCAGCCCTGAAGGGGTGATCAAGCCCGCATCCGGGCGGGAGAGGAGCGAACGGGACCACCGGGCGATTGAAGGTCTCGTGACTGCCGCTCGAATCCGCTTCTTCTCCCCGTGAGCAGCAGGACCGTATGCACTGCGGGAAGCAGGAAGACCCGGGAGGGTTTCGTCATGCCCAACCGGGCTGCCCTCGCCGTATCGGGCACCTGCGCCGTCCTTGAGCGTTCACTCCGTTTCGTATCTACTCGATGATCCCCCCCTGCCTGACGAGCTCCTCCTGCACCTCGCCGTGGGGCACCTCCCTGGGCTGCCGAGCCTTCCGGGCAGCCAGGGCCGCGCACACCCCGGCGGCCTGGCCCGTCGCCATGCAGATGGCCATGACCCGGAAGGACGACTGGGCCTCGTGGGTGCCCGAGATGCACCTGCCTGCCACGAGGAGGCCCTCTACACCCTTCGGGACGAGGCAGCGCAGGGGGATGCCGTAGGCCCTGCCCGCAGGCACGTGTCTCAGGACCGTGCCCTTGCCCGTGGGGCTGTGGATGTCGACGGGATAGGTGCCCAGGGCCACGGTGTCGTCGAACGAGCGGGCCTCGAGGACGTCGTCCGCCGTGAGGAGGTATTCGCCCATGATCCTCCTGGTCTCCCGCACGCACACCGTGACCCCGCTCTGGATGTCGTAGGACGACCCGAACCCGGGCACGTACCTGCGGAAGAAGTTCACGAGCCTGCGCACCTGCCTCCTGCCCTCGCACTCCGCCCGGGTGAGGTCCCAGACGTCGATGCCGATCACGCCCGTGATCCGGGTACTGTTCACCGCCACCTCCCGCTCGTGGGGGGTCCCGAAGAAGAGGATGTCCTCCCGGGGCAGCTCGATCTCGCCGTCCTCCTCGGCCTTCCTCACCAGGTCCCAGAGCCCGTGGATCCCGTACCACTGGTCCGGATGCTCGCGCACGTAGGCGTCGAAGGCAGCCTTCTCGAACTCCCCCATCCGGAACAGGAGGGTCATGGGCTGCACCAGGCCCGTCCCCTCCTCGCCCACCTCGTAGCCCGCACCGGCAAAAACCGCAACATCGCCGTCGCCCGTGCAGTCGATCACCACCCGGGCCCTGACGGCCACCGGCCCTGACTTCGTCTCGAACACCACCCCGTTGTCCCCGGGCCCCAGCACGCCGCTGGCGAGGGCGTGGAAGAGGTAGCTCACCCCGGCCTCGTCCAGCAGGGACGTTGCCGCGTACTTGAACACCTCCGGATCGAAGGGCACGGTGTACCCCGTCCTCAACGACGGGGGAAAGGCGCCGCCCAGCGCCGTCAGCCTGTCCACCAGAAGCGCCAGGGCGCCGGCTGCGGCCGGGCGGCCACCTCCATGGTCTGTGGGGAACAGGGAGGTGGACCCGGCCTCCTGGTGCTGGGGAAGGAGAGTGTAGTATGAGGCGATGGGTATGACCAGGGCGGCGGTGGCGTTTCCTCCCAGGAATCCGTAGCGCTCGGCCAGGATCACGTCCGCCCCGGCATGGGCCGCCCCCAAGGCCGCGCCCAGCCCTGCGGGGCCGCCACCCACCACGAGCACATCGGTCTCCCCGGCCATTGCCGCGTGCCGGGGGGGCAGGGCGATTGTGCCCATGAGCGCGGGCCGCTTCAGGGCCGGCATGTCCATGCCCCCGCCGATGCGTCCTTTGCCTGTGTGATATGCCCGCCTGTTCCGTGGATCACCGCTTTCCTCCGCTTCTCTTCAGAAGGCTCACCGCGATCTCGCTGTTCTGGAGGGCGCGCCTCTTCATCTCGGGCAGGCGCTCACAGACCCGGTCCCGGATGCCCTCCCTCGTGTCCCAGACCGTGTCGATGTGAGCGATGAGCCTGCCGGCGTTCACCAGCTCCAGCGGCGGGGTCTCCACACCCAGCTCCCTGAGGAAGTACTGGACCTTGGTGGAGTAGGGCAGGCCCACGAAGGGGACCCCCTGCAGGGCCGCGAAGATGAGGAAGTGCAGCCGCATCCCCAAGGCCAGGTCGAAGTGGCTCATGAGGGTGAGCATCTGCCCGGCCGTGTACTCCCCGTGGACCACGGAGCAGGCCTGGGGCCTGAGCGTCCGGGCGATGACCGCGTGGGCGTGCTGCATGTCGCGCTCGCCCCGTTCCATGGGCACGAAGACCACCCCTGCCCCGTAGCGGTCGATGACGTAGTCCGCCGCGTTGGCCAGCAGGGAATGGTAGAAGTCGAAGTCGATGTCCGGGGCAGCGGGGCCGGGCTCGCGCACCGAGATGCCCACCTTCCGGCCGGGGCCGTCCATGCGCTCCTTGATGAGCGTGTTCTCCGGAAGGGGCTGGGGCTCCAGGAGCAGGGCAGGGTCGGCCGTGACGATGATCTCGCAGCGCACCCCGGCGTCCTCGAGGATCCTCTTGGCCCCCCGCTCCCGGACCGTGATGACCTCAGCCTTGCCCAGGGCCAGGCGTACATCCTTCTGGGCGGTCTGGCTCTTCAGGGGGCCTGCGCTCACGGCGTAGATCATCACTGGCACGCCCAGGTCGTGGGCGATGTCCACCTCCCGCAGGTAGGTCCTCACGTCCGCGTCGTACAGGATCCCTCCGCCCCCCAGGATGAAGAGGTCGAGATCCTCGAGCACGGGCCTGACCTCGCTGCGGGTCAGCTCCCTCACCGGGGTCACGTGCTCGACCCGGTGCCTGTGCAGCGTGTCTTCGGGCTTGATGGAGAATACCGTGATCTCCACGGGAAGCGCCGACCTGAGGCCCGCGATGATGGACTCGAGGATGGCCTCGTCCCCGAGGTTGAGCCCGCCGTACGAGCCCGATATCCCCACCCGGTAGATCCTGCCTTCAGCTTTCATGACAGCGCTCGGTCCTCCTGGAAAAGATACTGCGAGGGCTCCCTCCGATCTCAAGACGGGCCCTCGCTCCGCGCGCAGGGATGTTCGCTTCTCCCCGCAGTTATCGGGGTCGGGGTCGGTATCGGGGTCGATCCCGATTTTTTCTTCGACCCCGATACCGATACCGACCAGAAGCCGAAAAAGGGGACTGATTTATTTTTCGTTTTCCCAAAAAAATCTGTCCCCTATGCCGCTTCTTTTTATGAGTGTAATCGAGCGAGATCCTTGGTATATTCTCAGCGACAGAAAATCCCTGGTGAGGAGAGGAACATGCTGATCGTGGTAGCCGTGCTCAAGGCGAAAGAGGGCAGGGAAAAAGACATGGAAGAGGCGCTCAAGAGGGTCGTGCCTCTGGTGGCAGCCGAGGAGGGGACGCTGATGTACACGCTCCACCGCGCCAAGAAGGACCCCACGAAGTTCCTCTTCTACGAGAAGTACACGGGCAAGGAGGCGCTGGGTGCCCACAGCTCCACGCCCTACTTCATGGAGATGTTCGGGGCCATCGCGCCGTACCTCGACGGCGACCCTTCCATCGAGATCTACGAAGAGCTCGCGTCAATCCCGGTCAAGGGCTAGGAAAGAGACACACGTCTCACGCCCCCCGGTTGAGGGCCTTTCTCGCCTCCTCCCGCGTCTCGTAGATGTGGGGGGCGAGCTTGCGCTCCTTCAGGGCTTCGCCCAGCTTCATCCTCAGGAAGGTGTTCGTGGTGTAGCGCGTGACCCCGGTGTAGAACCTGTCCACGAGCCTGCCCACCATGTCCGTGTACTCGTCCACGAGCTCGGGGCTCACATCGAAGTTGTCGTAGTTCACGATGGTGTACACCTTCCTTCCCAGAGGCGACAAAATGCTCGTCACCAGCGCCTCCACGGCCTCGATGTCCTCCCGGGTGCGGATCTTGTGGCCCTCGAAGTTCACGAAGAACAGGTCTTCCTGCGGGTCGTAGGTGAGCCGCTCCTGAAGTGTCAGGCCGAAGATGCAGTCCTTGAGGTTCATGGGGCCTTCGGCGAAGATCCGGCTGTCCATGAGCTTGGGCGGCCTCTTCATCACCGGTGTGAACTCCATGCGGGCGAGGATGTCCCGCTCGATGTCGATGCCCGGAGCGACCTCCACGAGCTCCATGCCCTCGGCGGTGAGCCTGAACACGCAGCGCTCCGTGACGTAGTACACGGGATGCCCCCTCGAGACCGCGTACTTTCCGCTGAAGGTCACGTGCTCCACGGCCTGTTTGAACTTGATCTCCGTGCCTTCCTTGTCGATCCTCAGCATCCCGTCGCTGACGGAGACCTCGAGGCCGCACGCCGTGAAGGTGCCCACGAACACCACCTTGCGGGCGTTCTGGGAGATGTTGATGAAGCCGCCCGCTCCTGCCAGCTTGGGGCCGAACTTGCTCACGTTGAGGTTGCCCTCCCGGTCCGCCTGGGCAAGGCCCAGGAAGGCGCAGTCGAGCCCGCCGCCGTCGTAGAAGTCGAACTGGTAGGGCTGGTCGATGACGCAGTCCGCGTTGGTGGCAGCCCCGAAGCTCAAGCCCCCGGCGGGCAGCCCGCCGATGATGCCCGGCTCGGCCGTGAGCGTGATGTAGTCGAGGATCTTCTCCTCGTTGGCCACGGCGGCCACGCCTTCGGGCATGCCGATGCCTAAGTTGATGATGGAGTTGCCCTTGAGCTCGAAGGCGGCCCTGCGGGCGATGATCTTGCGGGCTCCCATCTCCATGGGGGGGATGGAGGCCATGGGCACCTTGACCTCGCAGGAGAACGAGGGGTTGTACTGGACCGCGAAGGTCTGCCAGTGGTTTTCGGGCCGGGCCACCACCACGCAGTCCACCAGGAGGCCCGGCACCTTGACCTGCCGTGCGTTGAGCGTGCCGCCCTCGGCGATGCGCTCCACCTGGGCGATGACGAACCCGCCCGAGTTCTTGGCTGCCATGGCGATGGCCAGCACCTCCTGGGTGAGCGCCTCCTTCTCCATGGTGATGTTGCCGTCCGTGTCGGCCGTGGTGCCCCGGATGATGGCCACGTTGATGGGGAAGGTCCTGTAGGCCAGGTAGTCGGTGCCGTCGAAGCTCACGAGCTCCACGAGGTCTTCGGTGGTGCGGCTGTTGATCCTGCCCCCGCCGAGCCTGGGGTCGACGTAGGTCTGCATGCCCACCGTGGTGATGGTCCTGGGCTTGCCCGCGGCGATGTCCCGGAACATGTGGGAGATCACGCCCTGGGGGAGGTTGTACGCCTCGATCTTGTTTTCGATGGCGAGTCTGCCCAGCTTGGGCGCCAGCCCCCAGTGGCCCCCCACGACCCTCTTCACGAGCCCCTCGTGGCCGAAGTGGTTCAGCCCCCTGTCCTTGCCGTCGCCCTGGCCCGCCGCGTACACGAGCGTCAGGTCCCGGGGCCTGCCCGTATTCAGGAAGCTCTCTTCGATGCTTTTGAGGATGTCCTCGGGCACGCCGATGGTGACGAAGCCGCCGGTGGCCACGGTATCGCCGTCCTGGATGGCCATCACCGCCTGCTCGGCGGATACGATCTTGCCCCTGCGCATCCGCGAGGGGGGAAGGTTCGAGAGCATGGGATGGATGTTGCCGGTTCTTGCCATGGTGTTCCTCCTGTTCACGTCGTTGCTTTGCTGCGTTCCCTCGAAAAGGGGAGTCCCGGTGTCCATGAGCTGGTGTACTCTGCCGCTTATTGGTCTCCCGAATCCCCGGTGTTTGTCAAGGGCCATGCGTCTGCAAACCCTTGCCGATCCTCCTTCCGGACGGCTTTCTTCGGGTTAGGACGCTTAAATGTCTGGATATTTCTGTCACCTCATGTATTTTTCATATAGGTAACGCGCGAAGGGGGAAAAGCAATGAGCACGAGCAGGATCGTCCTGGAGGAGGCCATCCCCCGGGAGGGCTACGAGGCCATCGACCGGGTGTGCAGGGAGCACCGGGGCGTGGAGTCGCTGCCTGTCCTCGCCGCCTTCCTGGCGGAGCATAAGCTCGCCCGGATCGAGTGCGACCCGGACATCGTGGCCGGCTACACCAGGGACGGCTCGAACCTCCCTGGCACGGCCCAGGCCCTGGCTCGGCCCGGAACGGTCAGGGAGTGCGCCGCCCTGCTCCGCGCCTGCTTTTCCGCAGGCATCCCCTGCACGGTCTGCGCCGGCCGATCGAACCTCACCGGCAGCGCCACGCCGGAAGGGGGCCTCGTGCTGTCCGTGGAGGGCCTGAACGCGCCCGTGCACGTCGATGTCCCGGCGCGGGAGGTGAGGACCCCTCCTGGCGTCGTCCTGGAAGACCTCAGGAAGGCCGTGCGGGAAGAGAGCGCGGGCTCCCTGGTCTTTCCCGTGGACCCCACGAGCAGGGCGGACGCCATGGTGGGCGGGGCGGTGGCCAGCAACGCCTCCGGCTTTTCCCCGGGCGAGACGGGCGCCATGCGCTGCTGGGTCGCCTCCCTCGACGTGCTCCTGCCGAACGGTCTGCTCGTGCGCGCCCGGAGGGGCGAGTACATCTCCGAAGCAGGGGTCTTCCTGCTCGGCCACAGGGGCTCCGACACCATCCTCCCGGTGCCGAGGTATCGGAGGCCCGCCATCAAGAACGCCAGCGGCCCGTTCTCGTCACCTTCCGGCATCATGGACTTCGTGGACCTGGTGGTGGGGAGCGAGGGCATCTTCGGCGTCGTGACCTCCTGCGTCCTGGGGCTCAAGGAAAGTCCGGACAACTGGCTGGACATCTTTCTGTCGGTTCCGGACGAGGACGACGCCATCGACTTCTTCTACTACCTCAGGGACTTCCTCGCGGGCGACTTCTGCAACCTCACGGCCTTCGAGTACTTCGGCAGGAACAGCAGGTCTTACATGGAGCACGAGGAGAAGTTCTTCTCCGCCGACCACCGGGTGGGGATCTATCTCCAGATCGCCCTTCACGGCGAGACCCTCGAGGAGGGGGCGGAGGAGTGGTTCAACATCCTCATGAGGTCCCCTGTGGACATCGACGGGGAGGACATCAGGATCATGGCTTCTGAGCGCGACCGGGCGGTCTTCCTGGAGGCCAGGCACTCCCTGCCCGCCAATTCCCTGGAGGTCGTGAAGGCCCGGGGGACGTACACCATCATGACCGACACCGTGGTGCCAGCCGAGCGCTTCCGGGAATTCATGGGATTTGCGAACGACCTCATCGAGTCGGAGGGGCTCGACTACCTCTCCTTCGGCCACCTGGGGGACTGCCACATCCACTTCATGATCCTGCCGCGGCCGGAGCAGCTGCAGAAGGCGGCCCGGGTGTACGACCGGATCGTCGCGGAATCCGCCGCCCTGGGTGGCGTCTACTCGGGAGAGCACGGCACGGGCAAGCGCAAGCGGGCCGACTTCCTGAAGAGCTACGGTCCTGAGGCGGCAGACGAGGTGAGGAGAACAAAGGCCGCCCTCGACCCGCTCTTCCTCCTGAACCGGGGCAACGTGATCGAGCCGCCCGCTTTTTGAGCCATCCACAGAAAGGAGTTGATCCGAGGTGCCGTCCCGATGCACGCAGTTTTTTAAGGACAAGGGGAAGTCATGATGGTGCTGCCTTCATGCGGAGGAGGAGCGGTCCCGGGCTGACTGCCTTTTTCGAGATGCCGGCCCCGTAGGGGGGGTTGACCGGCAGGGTTACAGCGTGGTGCCAATGAACCTTTTCAACAGGATATCTTCGACGTTCTGCCGTGCATCCAGAACAGACAGGACATAGACACTGTTCTTCGATATCCTGGAGATGATTCTCCAGGGAGCGACGATCAATTCACGATACTGAATAATCCCTTGCTCCTGAAGCTCAGGGAGTATGCGGCCCTGTCGGGAAAAGAACAGAGGCACGATGCTTTTATCCTGTATCTCTTTGAGCTGTTCATACACAGCTGCGGGGCTGTCCCGGGAAATGTATTCCATGATGCCCATGAAATCTTTCTCCGACGTCAGACCACCTGACCTCGCAGGTCTTTCTCATTTCATTCTGTCTTTCAGGACATTCTTGATATGTGCAAAAACGTCCTCTTGAGGTTTCGACTTCCCATCCTTAATGTCTTCCTCGCCCTGGGAGATCAGCTTCAATATACCGATGGCATCCCTCGTGTTCTCATAACTCTCCAGGTCCTGAAGCACGGCTTTGGGTTCACCATTCTGGGTAATCACGACCGGTCTATGGGTTTCGTTTATCTGCTTGAGCAGGTCGGCTGCTCTGGATTTCAGATAGGTGATGGGTTTAATGTCTTCGGACAGATTCATTTCAGCACCTCCGTCTTTTTTATGGCACCATAACAAGACCGGCTGTCAAGATATGCAGGGGCTCTCATGCCAGCGAGGGCATCACCGACGGCTGGAAGCCGTCCGATGGACGTGTGTAATGACCCCCGATAATCAATACCAATTACGCGGCTAATTTCTGTTTGTACTCGACCGGGGAGAGGTAGCCGAGTTCCTGGTGGGGACGCTCGGTATTGTACTCTCCGATCCAATCTTCGATAACCCTCTTTGCCTCGGTGAAGGAGGCGAACTCCTGGAGCCAGATGCATTCTTCCTTCAAGGTCCGCATGAAGCGCTCCACCACCCCGTTTTGTTCGGGGGTGTACGGCGTGATGTACTCGGTATCCAGGCCATAGGCAGTTACCAGCTTCATGAATTCCTTTGAGGAAAAGACCAATCCGTTATCACTCCTTAAGCGAGTTCCATGAGCCAGACTTTTCTTTCCAGAGAACCGGTGGATCAGGGCATCTTCGAGAGCGCCAGCGGCAACAGAGGCGTTCTGCCTTTTACCGATGCGGTAACCGATGATCTCGCGGTTCCAGCAGTCGATGACGACGATAGCATGGCACCAGCCGGAATCCTTGCAGAAGAAGTGGGTCATGTCGGTTGCCCAGCGCTCGTTGATGGCTGAGCTCACGGATCTCGATGCCCCGGCCCGGGGACGGAAGCCCTTGGGGCGTACCATCACTCCCCAGCCGTTTCTCTGCATGATCCTCTGGACCTTCTTCCTGTTCACCATAATCCCTGCTTTCTTCTTGAGCATCACCGTGATTCTTCTATACCCATACCGAGGATAGCGTTGGATCAGCGTATAGATGACCTTCTCAACGTCTCTGTCAACGAGCGGCGTACTCTTGCGGTGGGGTTTGTAATGCACGCTGGACCAGGATGCCCCGAGCCACTTCGCTATCTTCCTCAAGCTGACCGTCTTGCCTTCCGCCTCCATCAGCATCTTCACTCCGAAGACGAGTTCTCGTCCTTAAGAGAGCAATTCCTTGGCTTTTTTTAAAACGTCTATCTGGAGCACAAGCTCGCCGATCTCCTCCTTGTGCACTTTGAACTGCTGGTCATGCTCGGCCGCTACATTCTTGGGATGGCTCTTCAGGCCGTTCCTTCCATACTCCAGGAACGTATTGATCCAGCCCTCGATCACGCTCTGCTTCAGGTCATGCTCACGGGCAGCATCCACGATCGTCTTGTGTCCCTTGATGATCTCCAGTACCAACTCGGTCTTCCGTTTAGCGCTCCATCTCTCGATGGACGGGTGGTTCACTACATTGCTCTTCATAATACTTCCCCCTCTTGCTTGTATTACCGCTTATCTCTGGTACAGTCTATGAGGGGGTCATTATACGTGCTCAATCAAGGTATGGTATTCCGCGATAGCTATGCCAGATTATTATCGAGGAAGCCATTCTTTCAGACTTTCTTTTACCTCATTGTGAGGGACGACTTTCCCCTCCTTGATATCAGTAAGCCCTTTTTCAATAGCTGCAAGGAAATGGATTCTTTCCTCAATATCGGCCCATGTGGCTGAGTCCGGGAGCTCTTGAATCGTTTTTATTGCGATTTCTTTGCTATTCATAAAGATGATGTACTCTTATAGGCCATCTCAGACAAGTTGTAATATCTGATGCCCAACGTGCTGATCACCGGCGGCTGAAAGCCGTCCGCTGTATTCGCTGGATCTCCAGTAGTCACATGGCTGTTCGTAATGTGTACACAGGCGGATTATTTTCACTGCTGTAATGTTAGACGCGCTGTCATCATCGCTCGTGTGCTGTGTCTGCATCGAAGATCACGGTCTCCTTGCCAACCTCTGCCTCTCCGTACTTGAGGCCGCCCGCGCGCTCGTAAACGTGCAGAACTGCACCTGTCGTGTTCAGTTGTATGTCGACAAGACGGAAACTGCGCGGGATTGTACCTTCCCCGAACAGGCGCTTACCCGTACCGAGAACAACGGGAAACTGCCAGATACGCAACGTATCGACGAGATCGTTCTTGAACAGGGTCTGGATAAGGTTGCTGCTGCCGTGGACCTGAATCTCTCCGCCTTCCTGTGCCTTGAGCTTCGCAACCTCCTCGGCAACGTTGCCCTTGAGCAGGTGGGAGTTGGTCCAGGTGAGCTTGTCGAATGTATCCGAAGCGACGAACTTCGGCCGGGTATTGAGGGCCGTAGCGATCTCGTCTGCCGGGTCGGTGGACTTGGGCCAGGACGCCGCGAAAATCTCATAGGTCTTGCGGCCGAGGAGAAAGGCGCCGGCGCGCTTGGTCCACTCGGTCATGATCCCGAGAAACTTGTCGTCGAAATAGGGTACCACCCAGCCACCGTGCTGGAAGCCACCATCGCGGTCCTCGTCCGGTCCACCCGGTGCCTGCATAACACCGTCCAGAGTCACTAAAGTACCCACAACCAACTTTCTCATGTCCTTCGTCTCCTTCTCAAGCACCTAACAACGCAGTGGTGACCATGAGCCCAACCGTCGATAACGGGAGTAGCACGTCCACACCCGTTACTTCTCGCACGCCATCGGACAGATATGGCACTGATGTGGTCATGGTCAGCGCCTAACGTACGGGTCAGCGGCGGTTGAGAGCCGTCCGGTACATCCTTTGGTTGGCCATAAATTTACATGCCTTTTCATTCAAGACTTGAAAGAATCTCATTGACTTCATCTATGTCAAAGAACTCGAGATCGAAATCTCCCCCCCACCATTCAATCATATTATCATGCTCAGGATGATCAGGGTCCTTTATAGCCTCCAGGAAATCATAGTATCCATAAATACCTCCGCAGTCTTCAGGGGGACATGCTCGTTTGCCGGCTATACATCTCGGTTTCGATGAAGCCTTGTCTCCAATAATGATCTTTTCCAATTCAACCACGTGTTCCCATCCATCACCGAAATCATAAAGGTATAACAATCTCTGTTTCTCTTTATCGAGAAGTTGATTGATCCTGACACGAGCTTCATTTCTTAGGCCCGATGGGAATTCCGGATCCGGAACACCGTAACTGACTCTACCAACAACAAATTCATGAAGATGAGAATCAGTCCATCCCATTACAATCTGTATGACCTCATGTAACTCAGGAAGTTTAATAGTGTCAGGCACGACAAAACGACGCCAAATTGGAGGCTTGCTACTTCGTAGAGTTATTTTGAGTTGATAAGACGATACCATTTTCTGTTTTGACATCACTTTTCCTCCACAGTTTCGACCAACCATTTCTATACAGACGGTCCATTTCCGTATAAGCGACTAATAGGGGGATTTTTACGGACGAACTTGATAAGCCGAATGCTCCGTAACTCCCTGTTCTTTACCATAAACAAAAACGATTTCTGATGTTCCCCGGTCCGGAAACCACTTCAATGCAATCCGTATAAGCGGCTAATGAGAGGCCTTTTGCGGAAATTATTATAAGTAAATAATATTCTATATCGTATTCCCCGTCCAGCAATAAAAAATGCAGAAGATCCCATCGCAGAGAACCGTTGCTCCTCCCACCCCTTACCTGCGAACGGAGAGTTGCCCCTCTACAATAAGGCACCGGGGATCACCGTTTCACGGGGATGACGAGGACGGTTAAATGACGCCGGGTGAGATCGACGCTGATGGGTCTAATAGCAACTGCTCAGTAGATCACGGCCGCAAGGTAGCCCACCACGGAAGTGTTGTCCCCGGTGATGTGGCCTGAGTGGGCGTACTTAAGAATCCTTGCCTCGGTCCTTGACAAGGACTTCGCGTAGATCAGCGCGGACATGATGGGACCGCCCCCGCAGGCCTCGGCCTCCTCGCCGGACATAGCCGCCGCCAGGCCTTCGGCGTCGAGGGCCTCCACGCAGTGGGCGATCCGGTTGTCCATGGCCTCGGCCTGGCTGGACGGGTGGAAGTGGGAGAGGTCCGTGCTCGCCACCACGAGCACGTCGTCCGGGTCGTCGATGGATGCGATGAGCGCCCTGCTTAAGTCCTGGCACAGGCTGTAGTCCTGCTGGCCCATGACCAGCGGGCAGAGTTTGAAGGGCGGGAGCACGGCCTGGAGGAAGGGGAGCTGGATCTCCAGGGCATGCTCGGTGTCGTGGGGCCTCGTGTTGTCGGTGAAGATGACCGAGGCGTCGAGGATCTTTCCGCACAGGGCCTCGTCGACCTCGATGGCGCCCAGCGGCGTCTCGAAGGACCCCCTGGCCCAGACGGAGACGTACTGGAAATACGCCCGGTGGGAGGGGCTGATCACCACCACGGTGCCGTAGGAGCGGCCCCTGACCGCTTTGTACGCATGGGCGGCCACCGGGCCGGAATACAGGTAGCCTGCGTGCGGGCTGATGATGGCGGCGGGTTTGCGGGGGATGTCCTCTATCGCTGCATCCTGCAGGAACCCGTCGATCTGAGCGCGCAGGACGACAGGGTCATCCGGGTACCAACTGCCGGCGATGACCGGTTTTCGGACAGGGCCTTTCATGGTCGTTCCTCTCTTTCAGAAGCAGAAACCTGTTCATCAAGAAATACGGGAGAATCCCGAAGACCCGTTCGGGGGTCACATCAAAAAGAAACCGTTGAAAACATGACAATCAACAGTAATAGATATAGCTACTTATTAGGGGAATAACGGCAGGGAGTCAAGACCGGATTCTTCGGGGAGCCCGAGCATGAGGTTCATGTTCTGGACCGCCTGGCCGGAAGCACCCTTGGTGAGGTTGTCGATGACGCTCACGATCACGGCCCTGTTCGTCCGGGGGTTTTTCGCCACGCCGATGAGGCAGTTGTTCGTGCCGCGGACGTCCTTGGTGGCAGGGAACCCCTTGGCCAGGACATGGACGAACCGCGACCCCAGGTAGTACGAGGAGATGCAGTCCTTGAGCTCGGCTTCCTCGGCGTCCGTGGCGACGTAGATCGTGGAGAGCATGCCCCGGGTGATGGGGATGAGGTGGGGCGTGAACTCGATCGTCACCTGTCTGCCCGCGGCCCGGGAAAGCTCCTGCTCGATCTCCGGGATGTGGCGGTGGGTGCCGCCCACCTTGTAGGCGGAAAAGGACTCGCCCGCCTCGCAGATGTGGGTCGTGAGGCTCAAGCCCCTGCCTGCGCCCGACACCCCGCTCTTGCTGTCCGAAACGATCCCGTCCGTGTCGATGAGCCCTGCCTCGACCAGCGGGATGAGCGGGAGCAAAATGCTCGTGGGGTAGCAGCCGGGGTTGGCCACGAGGGCGGCCTGCCTGATCTCGTCGCGGTACACCTCGCTCAGCCCGTAGACCGCCTTTTCGAGCAGGGCCGGGTTCTTGTGCGCGCCGTACCACTCTTCGAAGGTGGCGAGGTTGCGGATGCGGGCGTCCGCGCTCAGGTCCACCACCTTCACGGAGTCGACGATCTGCGAGATGAACTCGGCGCTGGTGCCGTGGGGCAGGCAGCTGAACACGACGTCGCACCGCTTGCGGATGGCGGAGGCGTCGAAGTCTTCGAGCGTGATGTCGAGGGTCCCCTGGAAGAAGGGGAGGATGTCCGCGATCTTTCTGCCGTTGTACTGTCTGGAGGAGCAATAGGTGATCCTGGAGCCCTGGTGGCTGTGCAGCAGCCTGATGAGCTCTGCGCCGGTATACCCGGTGGCTCCCAGGATCCCTATTGAAAGAGGCAAGGAGAATTACCTCTTGGAGAACTGAGGTCTCTTTCTGGCCTTGTGGAGTCCGAACTTCTTCCGCTCAACCATCCTGGGATCTCTGGTGAGGAACCCGGCCGACTTGAGCTTCGGGCGGTACTTTTCCGTGTCGAACTCGGACAGCGCCCTGGCGATGCCGTGGCGAATCGCGCCTGCCTGGCCTGCGATGCCGCCGCCGCTCACGGTGGTGAACACGTTGAAGTGACCCTTGGTGTCCGTGACCTCGAACGGGGCCATAGCCGCCATCTTCAGGGTCTCCCTGCCGAAATACTCGGTGAGGCCTTTTCCGTTCACCGTGAACTCGCCGTTGCCGGGCGTGATCCACACCCGCGCCGTCGCGTTCTTCCTTCTGCCGGTTGCATAGATCCTTTCAGCCATATCCTGTCTTCTTCCCTTTTCTTACAGTTTTATCGTCTGCGGCTGCTGCGCCTCGTGGGGGTGGTTCTCACCGGTGTAGACCTTGAGCTTCTTGAACATGCTCCGGCCGAGGCTGTTCTTGGGGAGCATCCCCTTGACCGCGTGCCTGATGATCTCCTCGGGCTTCTTTTCCATGACCTGACGGGCCGTCTGCTCTTTGAGCCCGCCCATGTAGCCGCTGTGGCGGTAGTATTTCTTCTGCTCCATCTTCCTGCCCGTGAGCTTGACCTTCTCTGCATTGATGATCACGACGAAGTCGCCCACATCGATGAACGGCGTGTAGGTGGGCTTGGTCTTCCCCCTCAGGATGGAGGCGACATCGGCTGCAAGCCTGCCCAGCACCTGATCCTTGGCGTCGACGAGCACCCAGTTTCTCTCGGCTTCGTCCTTACTGGCGATGAACGTACTCATTCGTAAAGTCTCCTTACCTGCTAAATAGGGTTCGGATATAGCCGACATTGAGCACCAATGTCAAGCATTGATCGAAAATTCGTAAGGAATCTTCTTCCCGGCATTTGCCTGCAGTCACCGGGTATCCCCCGGCGCCCCCGACCACCCATCGGAAGGCTTTCGCTTCAGGGTTGAATCGGAGAATCTCAGGGATATAGTACTATTACCACCTTGACACCGGTGATTCTTTTTGGTGTTTTAGAGGATTATGGGCGTCGACGCAATAGTGACCGCCGGCGACGGAAGGGCCGCCAGGAAGGTCTTCAGAAAGAACAAGGCCATGCTCGATGTTGCCGGGAAACCCATCATCCGGCACATCGTCGAGGCCTTGCGCGCCTGCGACGAGATCGACCGGATCGTGGTGGTGGGCCCCCGGGAGACCTTCCTGCAGGTCATAGGCGACCTCGACGTGGACATTGTCCAGCAGAAGAGGAGCCTGGTGGAAAACGGCTGGGAGGGGTTCCTCCGCACCATCGAGGAGTACCGGTCATCGGGCGAGCTCACCCCCGGGATCATCGAGGCCTACCGGGACAAGCACGTGCTTTTCCTGTCCGGGGACATCCCGCTCATCACCCCCGGGGAGCTCAGGGAGTTCATCGCCCAGTGCGATATGGAGCGCTACGACTACGTGGCGGGTGCCACCTCGGAGGAGATCCTGAAGCTTTTCGGCCCCCGGAAGGGGAGGCCCGGGATCAAGATGGCCACCTTCCACATGTGGGACGGCAACCTCAGGCAGAACAACCTCCACATGGCAAAGCCCTTTGCCATGCTCGAGAGCATCGACCTGATCCTGAACGCCTACGAGTTCCGATACCAGAAAGAGCCCATGAACATCATCAGGGCGATCTGGGAGATCATCAGGTTCAGCAGAGGCAACATCCTCCACACCCTGGGTGTTTACCTGACGCTGCAGCTCTCCACCCTGCTCTCGGCCCTGGGGTTCGTGCGTGCGGCGCGCCTGGTGAGCTTCCCCATACGCAGGGCAGGCGTCGAAGGCCTGATCTCGGACATCCTGGGCGTGCGGTTCAAGATCGCCCTGACCACGGTGGGCGGGGCGGCGCTGGACGTGGACAACGAGAAGGACTACATCATCCTCTCGGTCATGTACCGGGACTGGGTCAACCAGATCTCTTCACGCTGATCTCACCACTTGGCGTAGTGGTCCTCGGCAAAGCCCGGGCAGCCGTCGACCCGGATCACCTCGCCGTCGTCCGACTGGAGCGTCCCCTCGAACACGCCGAACAGCTGGGTGAACCGGGAGGCGATGAGCACGGCGTTGATCCGCTCGCCCCTCTGGGCCTCGGGTCGGAAGACCAGATCGACCTTCCCGTCCGCCGAGCGGATGTGCCAGGGAGACGAGAGGTCGGCGGGGTCGAAACGGAAATCCACCGTGTCGACCTTGGTCATGGCGCCGTTGACCCAGAAGGCGTTCTCCGTGAAGCTCGTCTCGTTGACCCCGCAGGAGAGGTTCATGCCCAGGGACCTGCCGTCAGCGAGGCTGAAGGCCGTCGATGCCCAGTTCCAGCAGGTCTGCCTGCGCATGTATCCGCACGTCCAGTCGGAAAGGGCCCAGTAGGCGGGCGACGAGAGGTCGTGCTGCCTGCCCCGGACGGTCACGCTGCCCTTGAGGCGTATGGGGCTCGTCTTCTGGGTGTACACCCACCCGCGGTACCCCGCCCGGGTGCAGATCCTTAAGGGGCTCACCCCGCCCTGGTCAAAGGAGACCTGAAGCGAGAGGTCGCTGCCCACGGCGTTCAGGGACTCCCTTCGGATCTCGATGCTCAGGGGGTCTGCCTTGAAGGAGCTCCTGGGCTTTTCCGGGGAGGTGCCGATGGAGACGGCGGACGGGAGGACGGCGAGCTTCTTCGTCTCCGTGAGCTCCCCGGTCTGCCGGTCGAAGAGGTAGAAGAACCCGTTCGACAGGAGCTTGAGGTCCACCACCCCGATGCCGGCCAGGAGCTCGGGCCCCACGATCCCGATGAAGTGGAACTGGTTCGCCAGGAGCTTCTTGAGCAGGGGAGGGTAGAGGATGCCCATGGGCGTCTCGAGGTGGTAGTCTTCATAATTGACCTTTGCCACGGGCTCGCTGTAGATCCCCCAGCTCACGCGGCCCTTCCCATTGACGAGTGTATCCATGGCGTCCTCCTGTTCACGATATGATCAGAATACTGCAAGCCTTACCACTTCTTATCATAGATGTATAACGGGGGGTAGGCTGGAATCCAGAGGGTTTAATCGAGGTAGTCTTCGAACCCGGGCGTGTCGGTCTTCGATGCCTTGCCGGAGACCTGGTTCACGTTCCTGCTCAGCTCCCTGACCTGCTCGTCCGCGAAATCCTCGAAGCCGGGCCTGGCGTCTCCGGCATCGGAGGAGGGTCTCCGGGCGGGACGAACCTCGGCCCCCTTGGGCTTCTCCTCGAGGTAGTCCTCGAAGCCTGCGTCATCGGGGTGGCTTTCCTGCTTCACGGGGGCCTTCTGGTCCTCGGAGGCGTGATGGATGTCGAGCATCTTCTCGTTCTTGATGTAGCTCGTTTCCACCACGTCGGAGATCTCGAGCATCTTCTTCACGATGTTCTTGATCTTGATGGCTTCTGTCTTGATCTCACCAATGGTCCCCGCCATGCCCTTGCTGCCCCCTGTGTCCTTGGAGAGCATGTCGAGCTTGAGCAGGATGGTGGTGAGCGGGGAGTTGATCTCGTGGTTGGCCGCTATGGCGGTCTTCGACACCGCGGCGAGCCTCTGGGCCTTGATGTTCTTGGTGATGAGCATGGCCCTCTGGATGGCCTGGGCCCCGGATTCGGCAATGGTCCGCAGCAGGAGGAGCTTCTGGTTCATCTCGTCCTGCCCGGCGTTCTCCTGGGGTACTACCTCGAGGACGCCTATGGTCTTGCCGTCGACTCTCAAGGGCGCGTAGATGAAGTTGATGCCGATGGGGTACACCCCGTTGGAGCGGTCCAGCAGGTCCTTGGTGGCGCTCGCCATGCCGCTTCTCGTCTGGGGCAGGTCGTTCAGGAGGAAGGACTCGGTGATCATGATCCTCAGGTTGGAGAGGCGCATGATGCAGCGGGCCTTTTTCGCCTCGAGGATGGTGAGCGTGTGGGTGGTCAGGATGCCCAGGATGTCCGAGAGCTTGAGCGACGACTGGAGCTGGGTGCTCATGTTGTTCAGGTTGGCGAGCTCCATGGCCCTGCGCTCCAGCGCCAGCTTTTTCTGCTCCAGATCCAGGCTCAGCTTGCCCAGCTGGGCATTGGCGAACTGCAGGACCTCGAAATAGGTCTTGGGCTCCGCCTTGGGTATGCCCATCTCCTCGCTGATGCTGGAGATGCTGTCCTTCAAGGAGATGGAGACGTCCTGGATGTCATGGCTGGTGAGCCCCATCTGGCTGAGCAGCGCCGGGTCCACGAACCCCCGTTCCGACTGCCCGATCCCCAGGCCCAGGTGGTTGGTGACGATGTCCGCCACGTGTATGATGGCACAGAGCTTTTTCGCCTCCTCGTCGTTTCCGATGTCGCCTATGCTGTGATGGGCGCCCACGGTCCTGTACAAGAGGGCGGGGAGGTTCCACTTCTCCATGAGGAACCTGCCCAGGGTCGCGTGGTCCACGCCGATGATGCTCTGCTCCACCTCGATGATGTCCGAATTGGCGCGGTTCATGGTCTCCAGCACCTCGCGGTACTCGCCCTTCCTGCAGAGGAGCTGGTCGGCCACGACCTTGCCGAGGTCGTGCAGGAGCCCGGCCACGAAGGCGTCCTCGGCTGCGGAGGGGAAGACCTTCAGGGAGATGTTCTTCGCGCACACCGCGCATGCGATGGAGTGCTGCCAGAACCGGTAGAAGTCCAGGGTGCACTTGTTCTTCTCGTTGAAGAGGTTGATGACGCTGATGGAGAGCACGATGCTCTTGAGCACGTTGAAGCCCAGCAGCATCACCGCGCCCCGTATGGTGGAGATCTCCTTGATCCTCCGGTAGAAGGGGGAGTTCGCCACCCGGAGCACCTTGATGGAGAGCGCCTGATCCCGTTCCACCATCTCCGCGATCTGCTTGGCGCTGACCTTCGAGTCCAGCGTCTTCTCCATGATCGCGGTCGCTATGGACGGCAAAGTTGGTATGTCGCCGATGGTGTCGATCAGCGACTGGATCTCTTCTGGCGATCTCTTTATCATCGAGGATCTTATCGTTCGTTACGGTTACAATCTTGAGTCCTACTCCTGAATATGATACTCAAAATTGAATGACACCTCACCGAGAGCATACCAGGCGGATTTACCTGGGGTCTGTCCCCATCGGTGGCGGTGCACCCGTGAGCATCCAGTCCATGACCAACACCGACACCCGGGACGCAGGCAGGACCCTCGACCAGATACAAGCGCTGGAGGTTGCCGGGTGCGACATCGTCCGGGTGAGCGTCCCGGATGCCGAGGCTGCGCATGCCCTGGGAGAGATCAGAAAGGGGTCCCGGATACCGGTGGTGGCCGACATCCACTTCGACTACCGGCTCGCCGTGTCCGCCATGGAGAACGGCGCGGACGGCATCCGCATCAACCCCGGGAACATCGGGAGCAGGAAAAAGGTCGAAACCGTGGCCAGGGCAGCCCGCGAGGCAAAGGTCCCCATAAGGATCGGGGTGAACCTGGGCTCGGTGAAGAAGTCCATCCTCGAAGAGTTCGGGGAAGACCATGTGGGCGCCCTGGTGGAGAACGCCCGGCAGTACGCGGACATGCTCCGGGACATGGGGGTCGAAGACCTGAAGGTCTCGCTCAAATCCTCGGACGTGCTGGAGACCGTGGACGCCTACCGCCGCTTTGCGCAGCAGAGCGACCTGCCGCTCCACCTGGGCCTGACCGAGGCGGGGACTCCCTTTGCGGGCGCCATCCGCTCGGCCGCCGGGATCGGGGCGCTCCTCATCGACGGCATCGGAGACACGGTGCGGATCTCGCTCGCCGGCGACCCGGTGCAGGAGGTCCTCGCCGCCAGGGTGCTCCTGGAGAGCGTGGGCCTGAGGAAGGAAGGGGTGAGGGTCATCGCCTGCCCCACCTGCGCCCGGACCTGCGGGGACGTGGCCGCCATCGCCTCCGAGGTGGAGGAGGCGCTCAGGGAAGTGAAGAGGCACCTGGTGGTGGCGGTCATGGGGTGCGTGGTCAACGGGCCCGGCGAGGCCAGGATCGCGGACTTGGGCGTCGCCTGCGACAAGGGGGGCGCCATGCTGTTTGTCCGCGGTAAACCCATTCGGCGCATTGCTGCATCAGAAATCACGAATTGCCTCATGGATGAAATAGAAAAGGAGCTTGTGAAATGAGACTGTCGAAGATGTTCCTGCACACCCTCAAGGAAGAGCCGCGGGATGCGGAGATTGCCAGCATCAGGCTGATGCTCAGGGCGTCCATGGTCAAGAAGCTCGCCTCGGGCATCTATTCCTATCTCCCCTTCGGGCTCAAGGCCCTCCGGAAGGTGGAGGCCATCGTACGCGAGGAGATGAACGCGGCAGGGGCCCAGGAGGTCCTCATGCCCGCGGTACAGCCGGCCGAGATCTGGAAGGAGAGCGGCAGGTGGGACTTCTACGGCAAGGAACTCCTGAGGTTCACGGACCGGAAGAACGCCGAGTTCGCCTTCGGCCCCACCCACGAGGAGGTCATCACCACCATCGTACGCGACGAGGTCCACTCCTACCGTGACCTGCCCATCAACCTCTACCAGATCCAGACCAAGTTCAGGGACGAGATCCGGCCCCGGTTCGGCGTCATCCGCTCCCGGGAGTTCATCATGAAGGACGCGTATTCCTTCGATGTGGACGAGCAGGGCGCGGAAAAGAGCTACCAGGCCATGTACCAGGCGTACGAGCGGATCTTCAGACGCTGCGGACTGAAGTTCAAGACGGTGGAGGCGGACTCGGGCCCCATCGGCGGGAACTTCTCGCATGAGTTCATGGTGCTCGCCTCCACGGGCGAGGACGTCATCCTGAGCTGCTCCGCCTGCGGCTATGCGGCAAACCTCGAAAAGGCCGAGATCGCCAAGCCGGCATCCCTTGCCTTCCCCGAAGCGCCCGCAGGCAGCCCCGAGAAGGTCCACACCCCAAATGTTCGGACCATCGACGAGGTGTGCTCCTTCCTGGGCGTGACCCCGCAGGAGCTCGTCAAGACGCTCATCTACTCCACGGAATCCGGGGTCATCGCCGCCCTGGTGAGGGGCGACCACGAGGTGAACGAGGTGAAGCTCAAGCGCGCGGCCGGGGTGGAGACCCTGGAGCTCGCGGACGAGCCCACCATCGAGAAGCACACGAAGGCCCCCCGTGGGTTCGCCGGTCCCATGGGCCTGACCATAAAGACGTTCGCCGACTACGGGCTCCTGGGCATGGGCGCCTGCGTGACCGGGGGCAACGAGGAGGACTATCACGCGAAGAACGTCTGGCTCTCCCGTGACGCGAAGATCGACGTGGTGGCGGACATCAGGAACGCCGAGGCCGGGGACCCCTGCCCGCGGTGCAGCGAAGGTGCCCTGGAGGCGATCCACGGCATCGAGGTGGGCCACATCTTCAAGCTGGGGACCAAGTACTCGAAGGCCATGAACGCGAACATCCTCAACGAGAACGGGGAGCTCAAACCCATCATCATGGGCTGCTACGGCATCGGCGTCACCCGGGTGCTGGCCGCGGCCATCGAACAGTCGAACGACGAGCACGGCATCGTGTTCCCGGTGCCCATCGCGCCCTACCAGGTCATCGTGGTGCCGGTGAGCACCACCGAGGACGAGGTCAGGGATACCGCGTTCCGGATGTACGAGGAGCTTCAGGGCGCGGGCGTGGACGCCCTCATCGACGACCGCGACCTGAGGCCCGGCGTCAGGTTCATGGATGCGGACCTCATCGGCATCCCCTACCGGATCACGGTGGGCGCCAGGGGGCTGAAGGAAGGGATCGTCGAGGTGAAGGAGCGGAGCACGGGGACCGTTGAGAAGGTCCCGGTGGGCGAGGCGGTCCGGTTCTGCCTCGATAAGCTCAAACAGTAGGAAGCGATTATTGACCGTACGTATCAATGACATCATTGACGAGGTGTCCGCCTACATCACCGAGGAGGACTCCAGGATCATTGAAAAGGCGTACGTGTTCTCCGCCCGGGTTCACCTGGGACAGACACGGCTCTCCGGTGAGCCCTACCTGAACCACCCCCTGGAGGTGGCCTACATCATCGCCCAGATGCGCCTCGACACCACGGCCGTGGTCGCTGCCCTGCTCCACGATGCCATTGAGGACTCCTACACCAAGGTCGAGGACATCAGCGCCCAGTTCGGGGACGAGGTCGCCCAGGTGGTGGACGGCCTCACGAAGATCGCCAAGATCGATTTCCGTTCAAAGGAAGAGCAGCAGGCGGAGAACTTCCGCAAGATGATCCTCGCCATGAGCAAGGACCTCAGGATCCTCCTCATCAAGCTCGCCGACCGCCTGCACAACATGCGCACCCTGCAGTACCACACCCACGAGTCCCAGCAGCGCATCGCCCGGGAGACCCTCGATATCTATGCGCCCCTGGCCAACAGGCTCGGCATCCACTGGCTCCAGATCGAGCTCGAGGAGCTGAGCCTGAAGTACCTCGACGAGCAGGGCTATACTACGCTGAAAACCAAGCTCGACGCCTTGGCCATGGAAAAGGACGCCTACCTGAGGGCGGTTATGGTCCAGATCCAGGACAAACTCGCCGAGGCGGGGCTCAAGGCGGAGGTCAAGGGCAGGATCAAGCACATCTACAGCGTCTACCAGAAGCTCAAGAAGCAGGGGATCCCCTTCGAGGACGTCTACGACGTCCTGGGGACCCGGGTGCTCGTGGGGAGCGTGGCCGAGTGCTACGAGGCCCTCGGCATCATCCACTCCATCTGGAAGCCCATCCAGTCGCGGATCAAGGACTTCATCGCCATGCCCAAGGCGAACATGTACCAGTCCCTGCACACCACGGTCTTCGGCCCCGGGGGCGAGCGGATCGAGATCCAGATCCGCACCCGGGAGATGGACTTCATCGCCAACGAGGGCATTGCCGCGCACTGGCGCTACAAGGACGGGGCGGAGATCTCCTCCCAGGACGGCGAGAAGCTCTCGTGGCTCAGGCAGCTCCTCGAATGGCAGAAGGAGCTCAAGGACCCCCGCGAGTTTCTCCAGAGCGTCAAGATCGACCTCTACCCCGAGGACGTCTACGTCTTCACCCCCCGGGGCGACGTGAAGCGCTTTCCCGTGGGGGCGACGCCGCTGGATTTCGCCTACAGCGTCCACACCCAGCTGGGCAACCAGTGCATGGGCGCCAAGATCAACGGCAAGATCGTGCCCTTGCGGTACAAGCTCAACAGCGGAGACGTCATCGAGATCCTGAGGTCCTCGAAGCAGCACCCGAGCAAGGACTGGCTTCGCATCGCCAAGACCTCCCGGGCCAAGACCAAGATCAAGGCCTGGCTGAGGGCGCAGGAGAACGAGCAGAGCATCGCGCTGGGCCGGGAGATCCTCGAAAAGAGGATCAAGGGCCTGCACCTGACCAAGGACATGGATTACGAGGAGCTGGCCAGGGAGTTCTCCTTCAAGAACGTGGACGACCTCTTCATGACCGTGGGCTTCGGCAGGCTCTCAGCCAACCAGGTGCTCCACCGGTACATCCCGGCCGACGAGGGGCAGAAGAAGCCGCAGAAGGCGCCTGAGACCAAGAAGAAGCAGGACTCGTCGAGCATCGTGGTCAAGGGGGTGGACAACCTCCTGGTGCGGTACGCGAAGTGCTGCAGGCCCATCCCCGGCGACGACGTGGTGGGGTTCATCACCCGGGGCAGGGGGATCACGGTCCACCGCTCAGGCTGCCCCTACGTGGAGGAAACCGACCTCCAGCGCCTCATCCCCGTTGAGTGGGACAAGGACGTCCTTGACAGCCACGAGATCGAGTTCACCGTGACCTGTCTGGACAAGCCGGGCATGCTCGGGCTCATCACCGCGGCCATCGGGGAGCGGAAGATCAACATCAACACCATGAAGGCCTTTTCACAAGCCCAGGGGACCTCCATGTGCATCTTCCGGGTCATGGTGAAGAACCTCTCGGAGCTCAAGGAACTGTTCAACGACATCCGGAGGCTCAAGGGCGTGGAGAAGATCGAGCGGCACTGACAGAGGTCTCCGCCGGGGACGCACCCCTGCCCGGCATCCGTACTCAAAGAAGCGGCCATGCTTCCTTCATGCTCCTAGAGCTGGGTCCTGATCCTCTCGATGATTCTGTTCTCGACCGCTTTGTTGGAGATGCACTCGTGCCATTCCTGGGACACGGTCTTGTCATAGGCCTCGATGTGGGCCGTGACCTTGACCTTGGTGCTCATATCATTGATGGGGGTGATCAGGATGCTCAGGGTGTACCCCACCTGCGACCAGATGGCCAGCCGCGCGGCGGACGGCTTCTGTGCGATGGCCTCGAGCTCGTAGTGCGCCTTGGGACCCACGGAGTGGTTCACGAACTTCGTGCCGATGACGCCCCGGTCCTTGTTCATGGTGTCGATGGGGATCCCTTCCTCGGCCAGGGCCGCCACGGAGGCATCCCAGACCTTGTCGAAGCGTGCAAGGTAGAACGCGGTGTCGTCGACCTGTTTTACGGGCTTGGGGGCCGATGTGCAGCCGGATACGAGTGCCGTTGCCAACAGAACCGTTATTAAATGGATTGCGTGTTTCATTGGTCCTCTCCCCACTGCATGTACCACCATTGGAATTAAAATGTGAAGCTATCATGTCTTATAACAGAAATACAAGGAAAAATAAACCTTTGCCTTTTGGTGGGCAGGTGCGTTCGGGGCCTTTCCGCCCCGGGCCCCTCCGGAAGGGGCAGGCTGCGTACGGCTGGATATCCGGCTCGCGGGGGAGCCTCCGGGACGGAGGTATACCCTCCCTCTGGATCATGCCCTTAAGGCATCATCCCGGTCGGGGTATGGGGTGGTTGCGTTGGGAAGGGGTGTGGCTGCCGGTTTCGGGGAGGATCAGACGGTGTGTTTCTGAACTCTTCCAGACTTGATGCACTGGGTGCATACAGTCATTCTTCTGGCGCCCTGGGATGAATCCACCCGAACCCTCTGCAGGTTGGGGAGCCAGACCCGGTTGGTTTTGTTCTGGGCATGCGATACGTTGTGCCCTGACTGCGGGCCCTTTCCACAAATGTCACACTTTCTCGCCATGAATGAAAACTCGCTTTCGTCTCAGTATAAAACCAGTTGGTGCCGAAGCCGGGATTTGAACCCGGACGGGCGTAGCCCACCACCCCCTCAAGATGGCGTGTCTGCCAAATTCCACCACTTCGGCGTAGTCTGGAGTGTGTTCATAGCAACCAAAACCGGGACTGTCAATATGGAAAATCACGCAGGTCCAACCATGCATGTTCATAACCCCCGGGACTGCCCGGAGAAATTTTCATTCAATGCAAAAAGGGTGATTGATTATTATCTTTAAATCGCTATTAAAATATTGATATTGATAATGAGTAATACATTGACACAAGCCTGGAAATTGGTTACTAGGAATGATTATCATTAGCAGATTAAGACTGGGAGGAGACGTGACATGACAACAAGGCTTGAAGTGTACAAGTGTGAAGTGTGCGGGAACATGGTGGAGGTCATCCATGCGAGCGACGGCGAGCTCGTCTGCTGCGGGCAGCCCATGAAGCTCATGACCGAGAACACGGTGGACGCGTCCAGGGAAAAGCACGTTCCGGTGATCGAGAAGACCGCGGACGGCTACAAGGTCAGCGTGGGAAGCGTGGCGCACCCCATGGAGGAGAAGCACTACATCGAGTGGATCGAGCTCATCGCTGACGGCCAGGCGTACCGCCGGTTCCTGAAGCCGGGCGACGTGCCGGAGGCCACCTTCTGCGTGACCTCGAGCACGGTCACGGCCAGGGAGTACTGCAACCTGCACGGCTTGTGGAAGGCGTAGCTGCTCAAACCGGAGGGACGCGCGGCCCCTCGTTTTTGTCCCTCCCATTCATTCGCAACCATGATATAATGGATGGAAAATATCCTAAGGGAGACAGTGGTCATGAAATTATACTTCAATGCGGACGAAGTTTTCGAGATGGCGGAAGAAATCGAGCGTCAGGGTGCCAGCTTTTACCAGAAGGCCGCCGGCGTGTTCAAGGATGCAGCCGTGAAAGAGATGCTCGCAGGGCTGTCGGCCATGGAGGTCGGTCACGAGAAGCTGTTCACGAACATGCGCTCCCAGATCCTGAGCGACACCTACCAGGGCTATGACCCCGACCAGATGGCGGCCGCCTACATCAAGGCGTTCACCGAGGGCAAGGTGTTCAACTTCAAAAAGAACATGGCCGACCTCGTCACGGAAAAGTCCACCCTCGAAGACATCCTGAAGCTGGCCCTCGAGGCAGAAAAGAACTCCATCATCTTCTATACCGGCATCAAGAAGATCGTGCCTGAGAACTTTGGAAAAGACGCTATTGACAAGATCATAGCCGAAGAGATGAAGCACATCGTCATGCTGGTGGAGAAGATGGCGAATCTGTAGGCAGGGGGAAGGGATGTCAGTTTTCAAGCCGGTCAAGCTTACCGAGCACGTATACTGGGTGGGTGCCATCGACTGGACCATCCGGGATTTCCACGGATACACGACCAAGCGGGGGAGCACCTACAACGCTTACCTCATCCTGGCCGACAAGATCACCCTCGTGGACACGGTCAAGGCCCCGTTCAGAGAGGAGCTCCTCGCCAGGGTCTCCGAGCTGGTGGACCCGAAGCGCATCGACTACATCGTGTCGAATCACTCCGAGATGGATCATTCGGGGTGCCTGAGAGAGGTCATCGAGGAGGTCCGGCCGGAGAAGGTCTTCGCGTCGGTCATGGGGTGCAAGGCCCTCAAGGAGCACTTCAGGATCGACCGGGAGCTCATACCGGTGAAAGACGGCGACGAGATCAGCCTCGGCAACCTCACGCTTGCGTTCACCGAAACGCGGATGCTCCACTGGCCCGACAGCATGTTCAGCTACCTCAAGGAAGAGAAGCTCCTCTTCTCCCAGGACGCCTTCGGCATGCACCTGGCCACCTCGGAGCGGTTCATCGACGAGATCGACCAGTCGGTGGTCGACTACGAGGCGGCCACCTACTATGCCAACATTCTCCTCCCCTACTCGCAGCTCATCATCGGTCTGCTCGACAAGGTGGAGAAGGCGGGCATTCCCATCGAGATCATCGCCCCGGACCACGGCCCCGTGTGGCGTAGGGACCTTGGCAGGATCCTCTCCCTGTACCGGAAATGGGCGGAGCAGAAGCCCACGAACAAGGCCGTGGTGCTCTACCAGACCATGTGGCACAGCACCGAGCTCATGGCCCAGGCCATCCAGGAGGGCCTGCGGGAAGGCGGCACGAATGTGAAGATGATGACCATCGGACCCTTCCACCGCAGCGACGTCGCCTACGAGATCCTCGATGCCGGGGCCCTCGTGGCAGGGTCTTCCACGCTGAACAACAATATGCTCCCGGCCATGGCGGATGTGCTCACGTATCTCAAGGGCCTGAAGCCAAAGAACCTGATCGGGGCCGCGTTCGGCTCCTACGGCTGGAGCGGCGAGTCCGCCGGCCAGGTCCAGGAGCACCTTTCGGCAATGAAGGTGGACCTTGCGAGCGAGCCTGTCAAGGCCAAGTACGTCCCTGATGACGAAGTGCTCAAGGCGTGCTATGAGCTGGGCAGGGCCATATCGGCACGGCTCGGCGCCATGGTGTAGCGCACGACAGGAACAAGAACTCATACGGAGGATAGGATGCAGAAATACGTGTGTGGTGTATGCGGATATATCTATGACCCGGAGAAGGGCGACCCCGAGGGCGACGTGCCCGCCGGAACCCCTTTCGAAAAGCTGTCCGATGACTGGACATGCCCGGTGTGCGGGGCCTCGAAGAGCGAGTTTTCCCCCGAGTGAGGGCGTCAAGGACATGGACTCCAGGGCAGGCCTTGGACTCGTGAGCGCGGTACGCTGCAGGGTGTCAGACGCAAGCCTCCCCGGCCTTCGAAGCGGGCGCGAAGGAGGGCCAAGTCAAAGAAAGAGCTTCCTGATGCAATGCCGGTAAGAGAGCGAATCACACCGAATACGGCAAAGACACAAAGAAGAGGGGGCGCAGGGGCCGTTTCTGGCAGGATGACGAAAGGGGACAAGGAGGCGTTCCTTCAGGAAGTTTACCGGCTGTACCACCACGCCAGGTTCATTTCCCCGGACCCCCTCGAGCTCGTGTACCGCTACGAGGACCAGCACGACCGAGAGATCGCGGGCCTCATCGCTTCGAGCCTTGCCTACGGAAGGGTGAGCCAGATCCTCAGGAGCGCCGAGGCTGCCCTGAGCAGGATGGGCCCTTCTCCCCGGGCCTATCTCGAGGATACGGGGGTTCGTGACCTCAGGGAGGACTTCAGGGGGTTCAGGCACCGGTTCACCACGGGCGAGGAGCTCGCCGACCTCCTGGTGGGGGCCAGAAGGGTGATCCGCAGGTACGGGTCCCTGGGCGCCTGCTTCACGTCAGGGGTTTCGGCCCGGGATGACACTGTCCTGCCGGCGCTCGCTTCCTTTGTCCGGGAGCTGGACCCTCAGGTCCATGTGCGCATGAGCAGCCTGCTGCCTGACCCGGCCAGGGGCAGTGCCTGCAAGAGGCTCCACCTGTACTTGAGATGGATGGTCCGTTCCGACGAGATCGACCCGGGTGGATGGACCGGCGTATCGCCTGCGAAGCTCGTGATCCCGCTCGATACGCACATGTACCGCATCTGCTCGTCCTTGGGAATGACATCGAGGGCCCAGGCCGACGGGAAGACGGTCCTGGAGATCACGGAAGGGTTCAGGCTTCTCTCACCCCATGACCCGGTGCGGTATGATTTCTCCCTCACCCGCATGGGTATGCGTGGGGAGAGCGGTGCGTCGGTGGCGGATATGAGCATGCCTGCACGCCTGTCAAAGGCAAGGGGCAAAGGAGGATTCCAGCATGGATGACAAGTTGTTGAATGCAATTCATCAGGCGTATACGGGTGAGTCCAAGGCGAGCCTGCGGCTCAAGGTGTTTGCGGAAAAGGCTGAGCAGGAGGGGTATCCCCAGCTTGCCAAGCTCTTCCGGGTCATCTCCTTTTCGGAGGAGCTCCACGGCAAACGAGCGCTGAGGCTCCTGAAAGAGGTCAAGAGCACCGAGGAGAACCTCGCCGCGAGCTTCGAGTCCGAGACCAAGGTGGCCGGCGTCGCCTATGACCAGTTCATCAAGCTGGCGGAGGAGGGGGGGAACAAAGCGGTCTCCCTGTACTTCAGCCAGTCCAGGGATGTGGAAGAGATCCATGCCAAGCTCTACAAGGAGGCCATGGACCATGTCCTGGAGGAGAGGCACACCACCTACTATGTCTGCGACGTGTGCGGCTACGTTTCGGACGGCGTTCTGCCGGAGGAGTGCCCCATCTGCTCCGCCGGTAAGGAACGCTTCGTGCCGTTCGACTAGGCCGCGGCCGGGTTTACTGACCCTTCTCGTAGATCTCGAGCCAGCGGGCTTCGTCTGAGGTCCCCGTGATCCTGATGGCCCCTTCGCCCTTTTTCAGGTTGACCCAGGCGATCATTCCGTCCACGGTCAGGCCGTTCGACGGAAGCGTGATCCTGAGCGGCCCGCCGATGTATTCCCTGGCCCCGGTGGAGAGCCTCGGCCTGAAGAGCTGGGGACATTTAAGGCACATGCCCTGCCGGTTGATGTCCTTGATGACTCCGCGGGCCTTGAACAGCTGGCCTATCCTGATCAGGAAAGAGATCCTGACCGCTTTGCGCTGCTCGCTCCTGCGTTCCGTTGCAATGCCGCCCGTGTCCACGATGAAGACTCCTGCCCGTTCTCGAGTGCCTCTCCCTGCCGCCCGGGGTGATGGCCGGACCCGGCGGGGAGGCGTCACTCACGTTGGTAAAGCAAAGTCAATGCCACACGCAGGACATAACCATTTCAATAAGTTGTCATGAGTGCGGTCTGCGCTGCGCCGGGGAATGGGTAACGGGTTTCCCAGGCAGGGGAAAGAAATTGCTGCGGAGCCGAGCCCGCGGAAGCCCCCTCCTGGCTTAAAAAAGGTGTTTTGCTGATCCGGCAAACAGATCACGTAAAGAGGGATCCCGGCATGAAGCCGTATGCCGTTCGCGGCAACAGGTGCCGGGTCAACAAGGCTTGCCCTGGACGTTACCGCTCCTGGAGAAGGGGCTCTTCCTCGCAGGAAACGAGCTGCCCGTCCGGACGCCCGCGAACGGTCGACCAATAGGCTTCATACTCGCGGCAACCCCTTTTCAGTCCATCGATCGTCCTGATTCCGAGCCTTGAAAGCTGTTCTAGGATCTCTCTTCGCGTCAGCGACATCCCCAGTCACCTCTTGGTGCGTTCCTGATACCCCCGGAAGCTGTGGTGCTGTTGTCCATCTATCATAAGCAGGGTATTTCGCCAAGGAAATAATGAATGTCCAATGTTCGAAGTATTGTAGAATAATGATATAACAACATATTTTCGACCCTACACCTGTTGCTGCGAACGGCATACGGCTTCATGCCGGGATCCCTCTTTACGTGATCTGTTTGCCGAATCGGTAAGTCAGTTGTCTGCGGGAGGGGTGATTTCGGGGGTCTGTTCCCCGGGTGCGGCCGACCACTTCCAGCGCAGCAGGTCGGAGAGGAACCCCACCTGCCGGTAGCGTTCTCCGCGCTCATAGGAGAGGAGGAACGACAGGGAGAAGCGCGAGCGGTCTTCATCTCTTTTGTAGGAGATCGTGCGCCAGAGGATGCTCACCTCCGAGGACCCGTCCCCCCTGAGGCCGTGGGCCAGCGTCAGCAGGGGAAGCCAGTTCCTCCGGAAGCCCTCGTCGTGCAGGGGGATGATCCAGGGGAAGTACCACGAGGAGTTATCGGGAAAGACATGCAGGTGCCACAGGGGCCACACGGTCGATGCCTTCGAGAGGACCGCCTGCTCCCTGGTCTTTTCGTCCCAGCCGCTCAGGATGAGGATGCGGGTGGTCTGCTCGCGGATGTCGTCCCTGGGGTTGTAGGTCATGACGGAGCGGTAGAAGGGCCAGAGGACCGTCTTCGCCCGGTAGGTTTCGCCTTCGACCTTTGATGCGTAGAGCGGGAACACCAGCCGCTCCTCGTAGGCGCCGGTGGCATATCTCACCAGCGGCCACGGGAAGGACAGGCTCATGTGCCGGGGATTCGTGTTGCGGTTGTAGGTGAAGAACGGCCAGAGCACGGAGATGCCCTGGTTGGTCTTGCCCCGGGAGTAGGAGAAGAAGGGCAGGAAGGCGTCGAGATCCTGGGTCCCCCTCTTGCGGAGCAGAAAGGGCCACAGGAGGTATCGGTCGTCGGAGTTGGCCTTTCTCACATGCCCGTACAGGGGCCAGATCTGGAACTCCCTGCCTTCCGAGTACTTCAGGAAGGGCCACAGGATGGTGGTGGTCTCGATGCCGTCGTCCACGGTCTTCGTGTAGGCGGGCCAGAGCACATAGCGCAGGGAGTCGTGCCCGAACCGGTGCGAGTAGGTGCCGTAGAAGGGGAAAACCCCCCCGTAGGTCTCGTCCTGATATCTGCCATACGAGAAGACCAGGGCGTCGAGGGTGGTCTCGTCCTTGTCCTCCGAGAACCTTCCGAGCGGGACGAAATAGCCGTGATCATCGTCTTTGTGCCCCAGGGGATAAAGGACGTCGGTCTCGGAGGAATCGCGGTAGAAGAAGGGTCGCACGGCCGTGAAGCCCTGAGTGCGCTGGAAGAGAGGGCCTGCCACCGAGAGGTCGTAGCCCTCCGGGGTGGACTGATAGTACAGCAAGGGCGCAAAGTTGATCTCTGCACAGGATGCCCCGTCCTGACAGGGCAGGCTGGTCAGCAGGAGGGAGAGGGCGATGAGCGCGGCCGGCCAAGGGCGCATGGCTGCTTACCAGATGAAGCCCATGACCGTGCCCATGACCGTGATGGGCACCTGCTCGTTCAGTCCCTGCGCGGCCTGGTTCACGTTCCGGACCGCCTCGTTGAGGTTGGTGTACAGCTCGTCGTCGTTGAGGATCCTGCCCAGAGTGCCTTTGCCCGAGGCCAGGTTGTCGGACACGGTCTTGAAGTTCTCGGAGATCTCCACGAGGTTGTAGTACAGGGTCGGGTCGGACAGGAGCAGGCTGATGGTGTTATCCTCCTGGATATTGGAGGTGAGCTTCTGGAGCGATTCCATGGACTCGGTCAGCGATGCGTAGAGCCTGTCGTCGTAGACGAGCTTGCCCAGCGTGCCGTTGCCGGACCTGATGGTGCCTGCGATGTCCCTGATGTCCTCCGAGGTGGTGGTGAAGTTCTGGGAAATGACCACCAGCGACGCGCTCACGTCCTTCATGTTGGCGATGGTGGTGGTGACGTTCTCCTTGTTGCTGGCCACCATCTCCGCGGTGTCCTCGCTGAGCCTGCGGATGCTGGTGAGGATGCCTCGCATCATCTCTTCGTCCCCGAGGGTGGCGTTCAGCGACCCCGTAAGCTCGGTGAGGTTGCCCGCGATCTGGCCGAGCTTTTCCAAGAGGGTGTCCAGGGAAGGGGGAACGGACGTCCGGGCGAGGTTGCCGCCGGGCTCGATGGTGTTGCTCGACGTTCCGGGCTTGATGATGATGATCCTGTCCCCCAGCACGCCTTTCGTGGCGATGGACGCGGTGCTGTCGATGGGGATCCTGACGTCTTCATCGATGGCTGCCGTGACCGTGGCCGTGTTCACGCCGTTCAGGTGGATCTCCTTCACGGTCCCTACCTGCACGCCCGCCAGCTCCAGCTGCGAGCCCTTCTTGAGACCTTCCACCGTGGGGAACACCATGGTGATCTCGTAGGTGCCCTTCCGGTTCAGGTTCAGGTCGCCGATCTGGTAGAGCAGAACGACGAAGGTGACGACGATGGCCACCACAAACATGCCGACTTTTGCTTCGTTGCTCATATGCATCTCGCTCGGTTCCCCGTCACTTCAGCAGTTCCTGTATCTTGTCCTTGAGCTCTTTCCTGGGGTCCTTGCTCAGGGATGAGGATTTCAGGTAGTGGTCGAGCGCCTTCTTCTTCATGCCCATGCCCATCAGAATGTCCCCTGCGTGCTCGTGGATGGTTGGATCGTTGTCGAGCTTCTTGAGCGCCTTCTTCATGTACTCGTAGGCCTGCTTCGACTTGCCCTGGCGGTGAAGCACCCACGCCATGGAGTCGAGGATGTAGGGGTCGTCGGGCCGCGCCTTCAGCGCATCCCTGATCATCTTGCCAGCCTTGTCGAGGTTGATTCCCTGGTCCGCCCACACGTAGCCCACCAGGTTCAGGGCCACCGGGTCCTTGGGATTCTTCTCCAGAAGCTTGACCGCGACCGCGAGCCCTTCGTCCCTCCTGCCCGCCGTGTCGAGCTCGGTGGCCAGCTGGTAGCCCACCTCCATGCAGGTCCCCTTGGGCCAGAAGTACTCCCAGGCCGAGGACAGCTCCCTGATGACCTCCTCGGCCCTGCCCAGGTCCTTGAGCAGGGACGACCGCAGCATCACGGTTTCGCACCCGAGCCTGCTCGTGATGGGAACCTCCGAGACGGCGTCCAGGGCGTCTTCGAGCCGCTCGAGCTTTGCGTAGGTGACGGCGAGGTAATAGGAGTCTTCGACCGTCATCTCCTTGATCTCGGTGAGGTTCGACAGCGCGTCTTCGAACCTGCCTTCCTGGAGCTGGAGAAGCACGAGCCTCCGCACGATCTGGGCGTCGTTGTTGAGCTGTTTGATCTTGATCAGCCCTTCGATGGCATCCTTGTAGCGGGAAGACGTGATGTAGAGATCGGTGAGAGAGATGAGGCCCTCCAGGGAGAAGGGTTCGAGCTCAAGGAATTTCTTGTAGGTCTCCTCGGCCTTTTTTGGCTCCTTGGAGAGCTCGTAGGTCCTGCCGAGGTCGAGGTAGGCGGGGCCGAACTTCGGATTGGTGTCGATCACCTTCCTGAGCGAGTCCCTGGCGCATGCAAAGTCCTTGCTGCCGAGGCATGCCTTCGAGAGGGTGTAGAGGATCATGCTGTCGTCCTCTTCCTTGCCAAGGATGCCCCTGAGGATCCCCTCCGCATCCTTGAAATCGGAGACGATGATCTTCAGGTTTGCGAGGAACATCAGGAGCTGGACATTGTCCGGGTTGCTCTTGATCAGGACCTCGGTATCCTTGATGGCCTGGTTCCAGTCGCCCTTGCGGGCATAGATCCTGGTTCTGAGCTCGAGGGCCTCGTCCACGTGGGTCTGGGACTTGATGAGCCTGTCCACCAGCTCCAGGGCCTTGTCGGTCTGATTGATGACGAAGTTGATCCTGGCCTGGGCCAGGACCGCGTAGGGATCGTCGATCCCGGCATAGAGCTCGAGGGCCTCCTTCCAGTTCCCCTGGTTTTCCTCGTTCCTGGCGAGCATGAACTTCAGGTAGGGGCTCTGGGCCTTCTGCGGGTCGCTTTCGCCCTTTTCCGGCGGGACGTGCGCGCAGCCTGCGAGACTCAGGAAAAAGGCGGCGGCAAGGATGAGATTAATCGTTCGAGCGGTTCGCAATATCGAACATCTCCTTGACGGTCTTTCCCGGGTCAGGGCTCGAGAAGACGCTCGACCCGGCAACGATGGAGTCCGCTCCGGCGTCGAGGACCGTGCGGAGGTTGCCTTTCCCGATCCCGCCGTCGACCTGGATGAGGATGTCCCTTCCCTCGCAGAGCGACCGTGCCTTCCTGATCTTCGGGAGCGCGGCATTGATGAACGACTGGCCGCCGAACCCCGGGTTCACGCTCATGACGAGGATGAGGTCGATGCAGTCCAGGCAGTATTCCAGGGTTTCCAGGCCGGTTGCCGGGTTCAGGGACACGCCGGCCTTGCACCCCAGCTCCCTGATCCTCGTCAGCGTGCGGTGCAGGTGGGTGCATGCCTCCACGTGGACGGTGATCCCGTTGGCGCCGGCCCTGGCAAAGGCCTCGAGGTAGCGGTCTGGGTCTTCGATCATCAGGTGGCAGTCGAGGTAGGCATCGGTGACCGAGCGGATGCCCTGCACCACGAGGGGCCCGATGGTGATGTTGGGCACGAAGCGCCCGTCCATGACATCCACGTGGACCCACTGGGCACCGGCCGATACGACTGTCCGGATATCGTCACCGAGCTTCGAGAAATCAGCTGACAGTATCGACGGTGCAAGAATCATCCCTCACCCCCTCCATGCTCCCTGTATTTATCACGTCTCCGGGAAGATTTCCGTACATTTCTGCTTCCGCTACCCGTTTTCCCTCTTCGCAAGAACGATCTCCCCTTTCCGGAGGCCGTTGGCGAAGGCGCGGCTGTCCACGGCCTTTTTGCCTTCGAGCTGCACCACTTCTGGGACGAGGAGCCCGCCCGAGCAGGCGATCGAGATCCCGCCCCTCTCCCTGCGCAGGGTGCCTATGGCCAGGTCGTGCCCAACCCTTCTGTACGAGGATTTCAGGATCTTCAGCATCTTCCCGTCGAGATAGGTGTAGGCGCACGGCCAGGGAAGCAGGCCCCGGACCATGTCGTGGATGGCCTTGACGTCCCTGTGCCAGTCGATCTCGCCCTCCTCCCTGGTGAGCATGGGGGCCGGCGTCGCCTCTTCGGCCTTTTGCGGACGGGCCGTGATCCTTCCCTTCTCGAGGAGGTCAAGGACCTCGAGGAGCTTCTCTGCGCCGAGCACGCTCAGCCTGGCCGAGAGGCTCACCGCGTCCTCGTCCTCGGGGATGGGGGTCTCCGCCTCGAGGAACACGGGCCCGCTATCCATGCCCGAATCGATCTGCATGATGCTCACGCCGGTCTTCGGACAGCCCTGAAGTATGGCCCGGTTGATGGGCGCGGCCCCCCGGAAGCGGGGCAGCAATGATGCGTGGACGTTGATGAAGCCGTGCCGGGGCAGCACGAGCATGTCGTCCGGGATCATCTTGCCGTAGGCCACCACGATCACCGCGTCGAGATCGAGCCCGGCCAGGGCCTGCCGCACCTCGTCGTTGCCCTTGAGCTTTTCGGGCTGCATCACGGGGAGGCCCTTCGAGAGTGCGAGCTCCTTGACAGGGGGCATCCGGGGATCGAGCGACCTGCCCCTGGGCTTGTCGGGCTGGGTGAGAACGCACACCACCCGGTGCGCAGGAGAATCGACGAGGGCCTGGAGCGAGGGCAGGGCGAACTCGGGCGTGCCCATGAAGGCGAGCTTCATATCTTGCCCTTTTTTCTCTTCTTCAGGTAGATGGATCTCTTCAGGAAGGACGCGTAATCGAGGATCACGACGCCGTTGATGTGGTCTATCTCGTGCTGGAATATCCGGGCAAGGAAGCCTTCCGCCTCGATCTTCACCTCGTTCCCCTTGAGGTCGACCCCCTTGACGAGGATACGCTCGGCCCGGGGCACGTCCACCGAGGTTTCCGGCACGGAGAGGCACATCTCGCTGTCGACCTGCAGGCCTTCCTTCTCGACGATCTCGGGGTTGATGACCGTGATGAGCTGGTCGTTCTCCTTGCCCGAGGTCTGGTCCACCACGATGAGCCGGACGGAATGCCCCACCTGAGGCGCTGCAAGCCCCACGCCCGGGGCCTTGTACATGGTCTGCGCCATGTCATCGGCGAGGGTGACGATGCCCAGATCGATGTTCTCGATCGTCTCGGCCTTCGATTTGAGCACCTTGTCAGGATATATGAAGATCTCTTTCTTTGACATGGGGAATTACCATAAGGCCAAAGGTTTCCGCTGTCAAGTGGCGCTGTCCCTGGATATCCGCGCGCAGGACCCCTTAACCGGCCTGCGCGATCCTAATCAGGGAACAGCTGCGGGTTCGCGTACTTCCTGAACGTGATGCACTTGAGGCGGTACCTGCACGCCCTGCACACATCGAGGGCGACCTTGGGCGTTCCCTTTCGCCTGCTGCACGTTATGTAGGTTCTCATGTCCTGTACCCTATCGATTGGAATGCATCCCTGATGACACTGTCGGGAGGGACGCACCCGGTCATGAGCCGGAAGTTCTCCCCGGTCTGGTGGAAGAGCATGGCGTGTCCCGGTATGAGATGGAGCCCGTATCTGAGGGCCTCGCGGCCGAACGCAGTCTCCCTCATGACGGTTTCGAGCACCCGGGTGCCCTTCGGAAGCGCCCCGAGGTCGAGGCCGAAGGGGACTTCATCCGCCACCGGGGTCGCCTGGACGACCACGTCCATGGAGGAGAGCCTGTCTTTGTCGAACAGCCCTGCCTTTCCCTCTTCAAAGAGCCCCACGAGGGATGACGCGCGCCCCGGGGACCTGTTCAGGATGGATACGTGAGCCGCGCCTTCCCTGATGAGGCCCTCGGTGATCGCCCGGGCGGCGCCCCCGGCCCCCAGCACGAGGCACTGCGCTCCCGTAACGTTGCCGATGGCCCTGCACGCCCCTGTCCCGTCGGTGTTGTAGCCCCTCAAGCGCCCGTCTTCGGAGCGGACGACCGTGTTCACCGCGCCGATGGTGCCTGCCGGCGGGTGGACCTCATCCACGAGCCCTGCCACGGCTTCCTTGTGGGGTATGGTGACATTGAACCCGCCGAGGTTCTCCCAGGACCGGTAGGCCTCGACGGCCTTCCACACGGCCCCGGGGGCGACGTCGTGGGCGATGTAGACCATGTCCATCCCCAGTGCCTCGAAGATGCGGTTGAACACCAGGGGGGCCGTGACGCGGGCGGACGGGTGGGCGAGAATGGTAAAGATGCGGGTCGTGCCGGTGATCTTCACGCTACCCTTTCTTCTGCCGGATCTTCTGCTCGATGGCGAAGAGCACTTCCCCGGCCTTGCCCTGGATGAGGAAGTCGGAAACAGAGCCCGTGAGCGGCGTGGGTTCCCAGTTGATCTCGATCACGTGGCAACGGGGCTTCGCGAGCGGGATCCCGCCCAGCCCCCGCAGGAGGGAGTGCATGCCCTTGGCGATCCTGGGCAGGGACGCGGCGGGCTCCACCTGGGCGGAGGTGCCGATCACGAGCATGAGGTCGCAGTCCTCCGCCTCCCGGAAGGATCTCTTCAGGGCGTCCTGGGGGATGGCCTCGCCGAAGAAGACCGCATCGGGCTTGAGCATCCCCCCGCACCTGCACCTCGGGGGAAAGGACGTGCCGAGCTCCTCGAGCACCTGCTCGTAGCCGTACTTCTCCCGGCACCTCATGCACCGGGCAAAGAGCATGTTGCCGTGGAACTCGATGACCGTGCGGTTGCCGGCCTTCTGGTGGAGGTTGTCCACGTTCTGGGTGATGACCGACCGGATGATCCCGATCGTCTCGAGGTAGGCCAGCGCCCGGTGGCCCTTGTTGGGCCTGGCATCCCACAGGGTGAACTCGCTGGACCGGTGCATGTCGAGCATGCACCTCCAGACCTCTTCGGGGTCGGAGAGGAAGCGCTCGATAAAGAACATGGCGGGGTCGTAGCGCTCCCATATCCCGCCGGGCGACCTGAAGTCAGGCACGCCCGACTCGGTCGAGATGCCGGCTCCGGTGAGCACGACGACGTGGCTTGCCCCGAGCAGGAGTTCCACGGTCTTGTCGATGAGACTCGAATCCATGGTCATGCTTTATCAGAGGCCGATTGTAAAATCAAGCCTATGGATGGAGATATTCCCTTGAAAGATCAGGGGATAAGAGAAGAAAGAGCGGGGCGCCCTTCGGGTTGCGCGGGACCTCGGGCGCGCCGGGGCCGGGATGGCTATGCGTGAGGGGGCGTCCCCCCGCCGCCGGTCTTTCTCCTCGATACCATGTACCGGGCGGGCAGTCTCCGCGGCTTCCGCTCCTGCCGGGCCCGCTCCTGGGATGCCCGCTGCTCGGAGAGCTCCTGAAAGTACTTCCCGGTCTTTTCGAGGTCTCCCCTGGCGACATAGAAATCGTACAGGGCCTGAAGCCCGCAGATGCGGTACTTCGGGTCCAGGGCGATGGCCTGTTCGATGTAGCCCACCCCCGACTCGTCCCCCTTTGCCAGCTTGATCCTGCCCACGGCGCACAGGGCCGGAACGCACCGGGGCATGTACTCGAGGATGCGCTGGTAGTAGGGAAAGGCCTTGTCGTGGCCGGAGAGATCTTCGATCAGGGCGGCAAGCTCCAGGGTCTCGCCCGCGCTCAGGGGCTTGAGCCTGGCCTCGGCCACCAGCTCGGCGAGCCTCGTGCCGGCCTTCCGGGCATGCTCGTACCGTTCCTGCCACTGCGTCCTGATCAGCGAGCGCCACTCGTCGTCGAGCCATTTCCTCACGTCGTCAAGGTAGGGGAAATAGTGCTCCGCCGCGCTCCTGGCCGGGGCGGGTGGAAGGTCAGGGACCCCGCCCATGGCCTCGAGGCGCTCCCGAAGGCAGGGGTGGGCGGCGTCCCTGTCTGCCTCCCCGGCAAGTGCGAGCTCGATCCATTCCCTGGCCGTGCTCTCCTCGATGCCCTGGCGGAACCTTTCCTGCATGAGCCCGTACACAGACTGGACAGGGTCCGGGCGGGTGTCCATCATGGCGGATACCGAGGGCCAGAAGCTCTCGCGGAGGAAACGCGCGATCACCTCGAGCCGGATCAGCGCAGCCGCTGCCTGTTCCCTGCCAGCGATGCCCGTGGAGCACAGGTCTGCCTCGTACTCGCGGGACCGGGCCAGCTCGAGGGTGGCGGCATGGAGATACGGCGCATACCAGCGGACGAACCTCCTCAGGAGGAACCGGCCCTTCCCCTGCTCGATCCTCTGCAGGACCTGCATCCATGATTTCCTGGCCTCGCAGACCCAGGACCTGAGCCTGCCGTTCGCCCGTGACAGGTGGCCGTATTCGTGGGCGAGGACAGCGAGCATCTCCCCGGGCGAGAGGGCCTGCAGGAGCGGGAGCCCCAGGACCAGCTCGTTTCTGTGCCAGCCGAAAACACCCAGACGCGGCATCCTCGCTATGGAGGCGTCGAAATCCCCGGTGAGCAGGACCCTGCTGATCTTCGGGCCCCTGATCTCCGTGCGGATGAGATCCAGCGCCTCGAAGAGCCCAGGCGCATCGACCTGGATGATCTCGAACCCCTCGGGGGGCTGCGTGCGGATCCATACCGCCCTGAGCGTCCCCGCGAGGAGGATCGCCGCAGCCAGGAGGGCAGGACTGCATATGATGAAGATGACAAGGGGATCCGGGGAGCCTGCGATGAAGGTTATGATGCGGTACAGCAGGCCCGAGAGCACGCAGAGCAGCGTAAGGACATACCCGTAGCCCAGCGCGGACAGGGCGACGGCCTTGAGCACCTGCCACCTCGAGATCTTCCGGGGGGGTGCGCAGGGGGCCTCGCGAGGATCTCCGGGCAGGTCGCAGACCGCCCCGGAACCGTCACCATCAGGCACGAAAAGCCCTTCCTGCCCCTCCGGGCAGGCCTTCTCGTCCTTCCATCCAGGCTCCAAAGACCCCTGTTCAGATCTGTCTTCTCCCAACTGCATACCCATCGCCTCTCCCGTCCTTATCGGAAATGTCATTTTGCGCCACAACCAATAAATGCTGAGATTTGCAACACCCGTTCCACCTTCTGAAGCACCTGTGACAGGCACCCTCTCCCCGTCGGGTCGCCGTGCCCGGACCGCGGAGCAGACGGGAAAAGCCTGTTAAAGGGGGTTGGGCGCGATCCGATGGGGCACACGGGACGGTTCCTCCCCGCAGGTACGGCCGGTGAGGCGGTAACCTTTTTGCTATGGAGATTTCAAAAGTGTACACGGCAGGGCTGTTCGATCCTCCCTGTACCCGGGAAGCAGAGGAGCGCTCTATGCACCTTGATGCAATCGGGGTCGGTATCGGGGTCGATCCCGTTTTTTTCTTCGACCCCGATACCGATACCGACCCCGACCCCGATGAGGGCTGGGGAAAATTTTCAGTCGGCAAGGTGTTAAACAGAACGTAAGCGGACATCCCCCTTCGAGGAGGTTCACAGGGAAACGGGACGAACGGCAGGTCCGTCCGTCCCGGTGTGATCAGACCTTTGCGCCGCACCCGCTGCAGAATTTGGCGTTTTCGGCGAGCTTGGCCCCGCACTGGGAGCAGTGCTTCTTCGCCAGGACCTCGGCCCCGCACTCCGGGCAGAACTTCGAGGCGTCCTTGAGGGTCTTGCCGCAGGCAGGGCAGGTGGCGCGCCTGCCTTCGCGCCATTTCTCCTCCTTGAGCATGGCCCGGTCTTCCTCGGCCACCTTCGAGTGGGCCCAGATCTCCTCCACGGTGCGGCTGGCCTGCGCCGCAGCCATCTCCACGCCCAGGTCGGGCGCGCATCTCTTGCAGAGTCCTTTTTCCTCGTTCCAGCAGCCTTTCCGGCACACCCAGGAAGAGCACCTGGGGCACTGGATGAACTCGGGTTTGATCTCCTCGTACGCCTTGATGAAGGCGTCGTCGTGGGCCTTTTCCCAGGTAACGGAGCGTGCCCGGTTGCCCAGGTCCGCCGCCTTGCCGAACACGCCTCCCAGGAGGCTGCTCGCCGTGTCCAGGACCGTTGAGATCGTGCCTACGGCAGACGCCTGGAAGGTTGAGCGGTAGCCCGCGTGGCAGCGCTGGCAGTGAAACTCGAACTGGAAGCCGTGGTTGGTGCTGTGATCCGTGTAGTTGCCGGTGAATTCAATCTTCTTGCCCATACATATCCTCCACGTGATTTCCTTTACCACACTTCAGGCCTGCCGGTTAAGGGGTTCCGTGGAATCGTCTCCTTCTTTTCGGCCCTGGCGTGGGAACGGACCCCCGGGCCTCAAGGGGACGGTCCTTCCGGCAAGAGATGTTTTTTTACCTGTGAAACTATCGTATTGGAATATTACACTGGAGTGACACCTTTACTGGCCTCCCGCCAGTCCCTACAGGAGCGCCACGCTTCCAGAGGGAGGCAAAAGAACTCAAGGAGGAAACAGCCATGAAAAGGCTTCACAAGATACTGGCAGCGCTGGTGGTGCTCATGCTGGCCGTCGGCGGATCGGCATTGGCGGCGTATGAGCACGGCAAGGGGCAGGTGAACGTGAACACCGCGACCAAGGACGAGCTCGTGTGGTTCCTGGGGCTGAGCAGCATCAGCGACGCGGAGATGGTTGCTGACAACATCCTGGCATACCGGGATGCGAACGGGCCCCTGGACGACCTTGCGGAGCTCAGGAAGGTCAACGGCATCGACCGGGCGCTGTTCGACCGGATCAAGTTCAGAGTCAAGGTATCGGGTCCCACCGATCATGACCCGGAGATCGTGACCCCCTCTCCCGGACACATCATGGGCAGCGGGAGCTTGCGCGATCCCCTGTAAGGCAGGAGGTGCAAGCTTCGGATAAGGATGCCGGTGCCTTGCGCACCGGTATTCTTTTATGCATATGAGCGGTCAGGGGGTGCGCAGTCGTGCCGTTCTGGTGTATATAGGCCCTTCAGGAGGCACCATGACAGGCGATGCACCACCGATCCTTTCGGGCAATGTCGTTGACCTGCCGAACGCGCGGATCTTCCCGGCAACGCTCCACATCCGGGGAGGCAGGATAGCCCGCGTCGTCCCGGACAGGGGCCCGTACGACACCTTCATCACCCCCGGACTGGTGGACGCCCACATCCACATCGAGAGCTCCATGCTCACCCCGTACCAGTTCGCCCGCGAGGCAGTGACCCACGGCACGCTGGCAGCGGTGTGCGATCCCCACGAGATCGCCAATGTCCTGGGGGTGGGCGGCGTGGAGTACATGCGCGCGGATGCGGGCTCGAGCCCGTTCGTCTTCGCCTTCGGCGCCCCCTCGTGCGTGCCCGCCACCCCCTTCGAGACCTCGGGCGCCCTCATCGGCGCGGGCGAGGTCGCTCGCCTTCTCGAACGAAGCGACGTCTCGCACCTGAGCGAGGTCATGAACTTCCCGGCCGTCATCGCCCGCGACCCGGAGGTCATGGCCAAGATCGACTGTGCCAGGCGTCTGGGCAAGCCCATCGACGGCCATGCCCCCGGGCTTAGGGGGGAAGACCTCAGGCGCTACGTCTCGGCGGGCATCTCCACCGACCACGAGGCAACGAACCTCGAGGAGGCCTTGGAGAAGATCGAGGCCGGCATGAAGATTCTCATCCGTGAAGGGTCTGCAGCACGGGATTTCGACTCCTTGAACGCCCTGATGGGCATCAGGCCCGACAGGTGCATGCTCTGCTCCGACGACCTGCACCCCGACGACCTCGTGGGCGGGCACATCGACCGGCTGGTGAGGAGGGCGCTGGCTTCGGGGCTGGGCCCCCTGGACGTGCTCCGTTGCGCGACGCTCAACCCGGTCCTCCACTACCGCCTTCCCCTGGGGCTGCTCCGGGAGGGAGACCCCGCGGATCTCCTCGTGGTGGACAGCCTGGAAGAGTTTCGCGTCCTCAAGGCCTTTCTCCGTGGCAGGCTCGTTTCGCAGGAGGGGCAGGCGCTCCTGGAAAGGAAGGCATCAGAGAAGGTCAACATCTTCCGAGCGACCCCTAAGAAGACCGGTGATTTCGCCCTCCGTTCGACCGGGGGCCCGGGCCTCGTCATTGAGGCCAGGGACGGCAGCCTCCTCACCGGCCGGTCCCTAGAGACGCCTAAGACCCGCGGGGGGCTTACGGTCTCGGACCCGGACCGGGACATCCTCAAGCTCGCCGTGGTGAACCGCTACCGGGACGCTCCTCCGGCAACCGCCCTCGTCAGGGGGTTCGGGCTGAAGAAGGGGGCCATTGCCTCGACCGTTGCCCACGACTCCCACAACGTCATCGTCGCAGGTGTCTCTGATGAGGACATCTGTGCCGCGGTGAACGCCGTGATCGAGAGCAGGGGAGGCCTGGCGGTCGTCAGCAACGGGGTCCGGGAGGTCATGGCACTCCCCGTGGCAGGGCTCATGACCGATACAGGGGCCCGGAAGGCGGCCGCGCTCTTCTCCCGGCTCCAGGGCCGCGTCCGCGAGCTGGGCTCGGCCATGCAGGCCCCGTTCATCACCCTGTCCTTCATGGCGCTCCTCGTGATCCCCAGCCTCAAGCTGAGCGACCAAGGCCTCTTCGACGGAGAGACCTTCACCTTCATCAAATAAACCGGGCCCTCCTTTCAGGGCGTGAATCTCTCCCCGGCGGCAGCCAGTCTAAAGTTCATCAACCACTTTTTTACGCAGAGCACAGGTAGCATGGGAACGATCAAGCGCTTGAACGGGAACAGGAACGGCTGCTCGCCCGATGAGAGCTGCGAGCGGCTGAACAGCGTCCTCGATGCAGGATCGCTGGGCATATGGGACTGGGACCTGAGCACGGGCAGGTTCTGGCGGTCGGCCCGGCACGACGGGATCTTCGGCTATGGTGAACCCCTGCCGCAATGGTCCTACGAAAGATTTCTCGAACACCTCCTGCCCGAAGGGCGGGACGAGGCGGACAGACTGATCTCCCGGGCCATATCAGAGGGGGCGTCGTGGGATTTCGAGTGCCGCATCCGCAGGGTCGACGGGGAGATCCGGTGGATCCGGGTGCAGGGGAAGGTCACGGCCAGGGGCCCCGACGGGGCCGCGCACGCGACCGGGCTCGTGGAGGACGTCACGGACCGCAAGCTCACGGAGGAAAAGCTCCGGGAGAGCCGCCGTCTGCTGCAGTCCCTGTTCGACAACGCGACCACTGCCATATTTTTCAAGGACAGGGAGGGCCGGTTCACCTATGTGAACAGGCGGATGGAGCAGAACCTGAACAGGTCCCGCGAGGATATCCTGGGCGGAACAGCCGCGGACTTTCTTTCCCCCGAGAGCGCCGAGAGGGTGATGGAGATCGAAGCCCGGGTGCTCGAGACCGGTGAACCCGTGGAAGAGGAGGAATGCCTGAGGATCGACGGAAGGGACATCTGGTTCCTCTCCTCCAGGTTCCCCATCCTGGACGCATCCGGGGACATCATCGGCGTCGGCGTGACGGCCACGGACATCACGAGCCGCAGGGAGGCGGAGCAGGGGGCCAGGGAGATCGAGGAGCGCTTCCGCATCATGGCGGACAGCTCTCCCCTCATGATCTGGATCACGGACCCCGAAGGCCTGATCCAGTTCGGGAACCGCTCGTATCTCGAATTCTTCGGCACCACCATGGAAGAGGCCACCGGGACCAACTGGCTCAAGTTCGTCCACCCCGACGACAAGGAGCCCTACGTGAACGCCTTTATGCAGGCCATCAAGGAAAAGAAGCACTTCCATGCCCAGGCCCGCCTGCGGCGTGCGGACGGCCAGTGGCGGTGGATCGAGTCGTTCGGGGCACCGCGGTTCTCCTCAACCGGTGAGTACCTCGGGTACGTGGGCAGCAGCCCCGATGTCACGGAGCGCAACCATGCAGAGGAGGAGCTCAGGCGGCACCGGCTCCACCTGGAGCACCTCGTGAGGGAGCGCACGGCGGAGCTGGAGGAAAAGAGCAGGAAGCTCAAGGACGAGGTGGCGGAGCGCAAACGGGTCGAAGAGGCGATCCGCAGGTCCGAGGAGGAGTACCGCCTCGTGGTGGACAACTCCATCGAGGGCATCGTCATCGTGCAGAACGGTGTGGTGCGGTTCGCAAACCCCTGGTTTCTCAGGATGGTCGGGTACTCCAGGGAAGAGCTCATCTTAAAGCCCGTTCAGGGGATCATCCATCCCGACGACCGGGAGATGGTGATGAGACGCCATGAGCAGAGGCTGAGAGGAGTGCAGCCTCCCGGCAAGTACGCCTTCAGGATCATCAACCGGCAGGGAGAGATCAGATGGGTGGAGATCAATGTGGTGAGCATCACCTGGGAGGGGATGCCCGCCACGTTGAACTTCCTCATCGACATCACCGAGCGGGTCAAGGCGGAGGAGGAGAAGAGAAGGGTCGAGGAGCAGCTCGCCCAGACCCAGAAGATCGAGGCGCTGGGCACCTTCGCCGGCGGCATTGCCCACGACCTCAACAACATCCTCTACCCCATCATCATCAACATCGAGCTCCTCCTCTCGGAGATCGATCCCGGCACGGAGTTCCACGACACCCTCGAGCAGGTCTTAAGCGCCGCGTACCGTCAGAGGGACCTGGTGAAGCAGATCCTCTCCTTCAGCCGCCGCCACGAACAGCGGTCCGTACCGGTCCAGGTCGCACCGCTCCTGAAGGAGACCCTGAACCTGCTCAGGTCCTCCCTGCCGAGCACCATCGAGGTCAGGTCTCGCATCGACGCAGGGAACGACACCGTCAAGGGCGACCCGACGCAGATCCAGCAGGTCGTCCTGAACCTCTGCAGGAACGCCGCGGACTCCCTGGACGAGCAGAAGGGCCTCATCGACATCGAACTGAGGAACACGCGCCTGGAGTCGGCCCAAGCCGGCCAGTGGCTCGAACCGGGGGATTACCTCGAGCTCGTGGTGAGGGACAACGGGCGAGGCATACCCGCGGATGTCATGAACAGGCTGTTCGAGCCCTTTTTCACCACCAAGGAGGTGGGCAAGGGGATCGGCATGGGCCTTCCCGTGGCGCATGGGATCGTGAAGAACCACGGCGGCATGATCACCGTGGAGAGCGAGCCCGGGAAGGGATCGGTCTTCAGGGTGTTCCTGCCGGTCTCGGACGAGAAGGTCGAAGGGCAGGCGCATCCCGCCGACAGAAGCAGCCAGGGGAAAGGGAAGATCCTCCTGGTGGACGACGAGCGGTTCATCCTCTCGAGCATGCAGCGGGTCCTGGAACGCCTGGGCTACAGCGTGGAAGCCGTGGAGAACGGCAGCCAGGCCCTGGAGGTCTTCAACGAGCGGCCCGAGGAGATCGACCTCGTCATCACCGACCTCACCATGCCCGGCATGGAGGGAAGGGACCTCATCAGGAAGCTCAAGAGCATCCGGCCGGACATCCCGGTGATCCTGAGCACCGGGTACGGCGACACCGTGGACGAGCGGGACATGAGGCTCATGGGCATCAGCGAGCTGCTCATGAAGCCGGCGGGCATGAGCGAGCTCAAGAGCGCGGTCTCCCGCGCCATCCAAAGGGAATGAAGGGACGGCGGACACCTGCTGTCATGCGCCCACTGTGGGTTTCTTGACAGTCCCGAGGCTATTTCCAGGAGACCTCGATATGGACGGACGGGTACTGGCCCAGGAAGGATCCCGATTCCGGTCCCAGGGCCTCCCATTTCGCGCTGGCCTCCCTGCCGTTGAAGGCGGACGTGGTCTCGCCCGGGTTGAGCCAGATGCCGCTCAGAAGCGTGTTCCCGAACGTGTTCTTCAGCGTGAGCTGGATCTTGTAGGTGCAGGTGTTCTTTACGCCCGTGATGATCGCCTTCTGGGGACTGGGCAGGACGATGGTGCTGCTGCCCGTGTAGAAGATGGTCCGGTTGGGCGCGTTCGGCGTGTAGGTGTCCTTGAGAGCCACCTTATAGGGGTTGGGGATGCCGGGGGTGCTGGAGGTGCTGCCCGGCTTTCTCTGGATCCTGATGTCCAGCGTGTTGCTGGGGAAGCTCGGACCGAGCAGCCCGGTGATATACAGCTTGCCCGTGTATGCGCTGATGGCCGCCTGCTCGGCAGCGGACTTGCCGGCATAGACATTGGGCACCCTTACCTGAAACATGCCTACGAGGGACTGGGAGGGTATGAAGGGGACGGGGACCGGGGGGGCAAGCACCGGCGGGGGCAGGATCCTCTCCTTGACGGTCTTCCCGGGCAGATACTCGAACACGGCCCAGCACATGTTGGGCGCGGTCAGGACGCTTGGGTTCCAGTTGCCGCCGTTGACGATGATGACATCGCCCTCGGTGGCAAGGGGCTTTTTGGTGTAGGTGTCGAGGATGGGGTAGGGCGACATGATGTTGAGCGGGAGCTTGTTGCTCACCATGGAGCCCTTCTTCACGTAGAGCTGCTTGACCTGCTGGATCCTCGTGCGGTGCTCGGAGTTCCTGGCGGTGACGTTGTAGCCGGAGTAGATATTGGGCACCGTGATCTTGAACGAGGTGGCCGTGGGGCTTGCCACCGGCTGCTCGAACTTCTCTCCGTTGGGGAGCTCAAGCACCGCGGTCCACGTGGCGATGGTCCCGAAGTTCGTTCCGGTCACCGTAAGGGCGGCTCCGGGAGCCGGCGCCTGAGAGTTCAGGCTCTTGAGCACCGGCGGAGTTTCCGCAGAGGCGGTGGAATGAGGCACGGGCAGCAGCAGGGTGAAGGCGCAGACGAATGCAGTGGAAAGAACAAACCGGCAGAACAATCGCTTCTTCATGAATTCTCCCTTTCTCTTGATGGAAAACAGACGGGAAAGAGCCGTTGAGGGCCTACTTCCCCACCACGATGGCGTTGATGACGGTTGCCGCCCCTGAGGTGCTCCTGGCGATGTTCTCAGCCGCCATGCTCCGCTGCAGGCTCGTGACCTTGCCGGTCAGGCGCACGAAACCGTTCCTCGCCTCGACCGTTACGCCGCACAGCACGCATCCGGGCTCGAGGCTGCCGGCTCCGGAGAGCTGCTGAGCCGCCGGGTCTTTCCACCCCTGCAGGCGCGAGACGACCGCCTGGGCCAGCGAGGTGTCCTGGGGCGTGGCCGGGCGGGTGAAAAAGTCGTCCCAGGTCCCCCTGGCCGCCCCTGCAGGCGTGTTCGTCGTGGCAGCGGGCGGCTGCATGGCGCCGCCGGGCGATGCGGCAGTAATCGCCGATGCCCCGGCGAGCAGGATGACCCCTGCGAGGGTCAAGGCGGCGAGCTTCTTCATATCGGCCTCCGTTCATGTAGTGATCGTCGAACGGCAGCGGCCTTAGTGGAGGTCCGCTGCAGATCGTGGTCAATAATATCATCAGGCTGTCCCTGGATCAAAATTATTTTTTGCTGGCTTTCTGTGCAAAATAGGATATAAGGCGCGCAGTACTCTTGGCGCCACCTAGGCATCCGTTGCTGATCCTTTGTGTGTCTGCGGGATGTGCAGTATCGAAACAAAGGAGAACCAGCATGGAACAGTTCAGAAACCTCGGCCTGTCGGAGGCCATGCTCCACACCCTGAAAACAAAGGGTTTCAGTGAGCCCACACCCATCCAGAAGGCGGTCATCCCGTTCCTCCTGAAAGGCGACCGCGACGTGGTGGCCCAGGCCGAAACCGGCACGGGCAAGACCGCCGCCTTCGGCATACCCATCATCGAGGGGTTCGAGGGGCCCGGCGGATATGTGCGGGCTCTCGTGCTCGTGCCCACCCGGGAGCTCGCCATCCAGGTGGCGGGCGAGATCGGGTCCCTGGCCCACGGCCGGGAGATGGAGGTCGTCCCGGTCTACGGCGGCCAACCCTTCGGCCCGCAGCGAAAGGCCCTGAGGCAGGGCGCGGACATCGTGGTGGGCACTGCCGGACGCATCCTCGACCACCTCGAAAAGGGCACGCTCGACCTGAGCGGGCTCACCCATTTCGTGCTCGACGAGGCGGACGAGATGCTCGACATGGGGTTCATCGACGACATCAGGGCCATCCTCGAGCATGCCCCGTCGACCCGGCGCACCATGCTCTTCTCCGCCACCATGCCCAGGGAGGTGGTGGCCATCGCGAAGCGCTACATGGGCGTCTACGAGACCATCTCCACAACCCGGGCACAGAGCGGCGAGCGGCTCACCGACCAGGTCTTCCTCGAGGTCCGGCAGCAGGACAGGTTCGAGGCCCTGTGCAGGATCATCGACATGGACCCGGGGTTCTACGGCCTGGTGTTCTGCCGCACCCGCGTCGAGACGGGAGAGGTCGCTGCCAGGCTGGCGGAGAGGGGGTACGGGGCCGAGTGCATCCACGGCGAGATGGACCAGCCGGAGCGGGAAAGGATCATGCACCGGCTCCGCACGAGGGCGATCACCGTCCTGGTCGCCACGGACGTGGCTGCCCGGGGCATCGACATCGGCTCGCTCACCCACGTGGTCAACTACGATCCGCCCCAGGACCCCGACGCCTACCTCCACCGCATCGGCCGCACCGGCCGGGCGGGCAGGAAGGGCGTCGCCGTCACCCTGGTCACGCCGCACGAGGTCAGGACGCTGGAGCTCCTCCGCAGGACCACGGGCAAGGGCCTGCGCAAAGGGAGCATTCCCTGCGTCCGGGACGTCGTTGCCGCCAGGAGCGGACGGGTCGAAGAGGAGATCAGGGAGCTCATGCAGGGGGGCGAGGGGGAGCCGTACGAGGCCCTCGCCGCAAAGCTCCTGGAGGGAGCCGATCCTGCGGCGGTCCTGGCGGCGGCGCTGCGCCTGGCCCGGGGGAACGAGCTGGACCCGAAGGCGTACCGGGAGATCCGAGCAGTGGAGAAGCCTGCTTCCGTGCACCACACCCGCCTCTTCATCGCCCGGGGGCGAAAACACGGCATGACCCGCAAGAACCTGCTCCGGTTCCTCCGGGAGCACTCCGGCGTGAAGGCGGAGCTCGTGCGGGACATCGAGATCAGGGACGATTTCACCTTCATCAGCATGCCCAGGGCCGAGGCAGTCCTCCTCCAGAAAAAATTCCACCGGAAAAGGGGCAGGCCGGTGGTGAGCACTGCCAGGCCGGAGCGCGACCGCATGGCAGGCTGACCCCCGGGGGCTCAGCCCCGGTGCCGGGCCGCCGAGCCCAAGGGAGGACCTCAGGCGCTGCCGCCCCTGCC